>Ga0206886_1004_pt1 | contig 60843 bp, 62 predicted proteins | sample Alteio_BWOrgHeat_92_FD_152952 | JGI IMG/M metagenome (GOLD analysis project Ga0206886, IMG submission 152952) | Enriched cells from forest soil in Barre Woods Harvard Forest LTER site, Petersham, Massachusetts, United States - Alteio_BWOrgHeat_Nextera2 ... | reverse complement strand
GCCCTCGCCCATGTGATCGCCAATTCGTTTCAAGGCGCCGGACAGGAAATCGTCAACGCTTCCATCCTTTTCCTCGCCGTCGGGCTGATCAGCTGGCATGTCGTGTGGATGAACAGCCACGGCCGCAAGATCGCGCAAGACATGCGCGCGGTGGGCAAAAGCGTGGCCGAAGGCGAACGGCATATGTCGATCCTCGCAATCGTCGTGGGGCTGGCTGTGATGCGCGAAGGCTCCGAAATCGTACTCATCCTGCAAGGCTTATGGAGCAACGAAAGCTCGACTACGCCCATGCTCATCGGCAGCCTCATCGGCCTGGCGCTTGGCGTTGCTTTTGGCGCACTGATCTATTTCGGCATGCTCGCGCTGTCGGTCTCAAAACTTTTTGCCCTGACCAACGGCGTTTTGGTGCTGATCGCCGCAGGCATGGCCGCGCATGCCGCCAACTTTCTCAATCAGGCTGATTTGCTACCGGCGCTCGGCACACGCCTCTGGGATACCAGCTCCATTCTTTCCGATGACGGCGTCATCGGCAAGGCGCTCGGCGCCCTGGTCGGCTATATCGCGCGGCCGAGCGGTATTGAAGTTCTGTTTTATGTCGCCACGCTACTGAGCGTTTTTGTTTTGATCCGCATCACCCATCATTTGCATTTCGGTCATGCGGCGAGGAACGCGCGCAACCGCATTTAACGGACCATCATTCGTACATTCACTATAAACAGGAAAGGATAAGATTATGTACAAAGTGCAGCTCAATTCCGCCCTCACGCAGAAAATCGCCTCAGTTACTCTTGCCGTTATGATCGGCAGTTTCGGTTGGGCCGGAACAGCCCGCGCGGATGAAGTTATGTCGCCCTACATCGAAGAACATGAGTGGGAATTCGAGCAGGAAGGCATCGCCACCACGCACGACAAAAACCCCGATAATTCCGGCGCGCAAGATTTCGAAGCTTCCGTCGGCTATAGCCCCACCGCCTGGTGGCATACGGAACTGGAAGGCGAGTTTGAAAAAGAATCCGGCGCCGACGCCGAAAATCTGCACTATCAGTCCTTCAACTGGCTGAACACGATCTCGCTCGCGCAACCGGGCGAATACTGGTTTGATCCGGCACTCTTCTTCGAAGCCGATTTTGCCAAACCGCACGATCCCAACAATGTGATCTTCGGCGTGATCGGCGCCAAGCAATTCGGCGATGTGCTGACCACCGTTAATTTATTTGGTCATAAGGAATACGGCACGGCCGAAGCCGCCCCCATCACAGGCTTCGCCTATAGCGACCAGACCAAATATTTATGGAAAGTCTGGATGCAGCCGGGCTTTGAAGTGTTCGGCGATACCGACGGCGCAACCAAATTTCAGGATCAGCAACTCGCCGTCGGCCCCGGTATCTTCGGCCAGCTCGGTCCCCTGCTCGGTATGAAGGGCGGCAATGACATCAAGTACGAGATCGGCTACCTTTTCGGTGCCACCCGCGCCTCGCCAAGTCAGGCCGCACGCTGGAAGTTCGAATATGAGTTTTTCTTCTAAACCAAACGAAAGGAGTCCGTCATGAATATCCGGAACATTCTAGCGGGCTCCTTTTTCTTGTTATTGTTTGTCCTATCGCCGGCGGCTCACGCTACCGAATATTATGTCGGCGAGGCGATCGAGAAAAACAATCTGGTCATCGAACCCAATTACCTGACAGGCATCGAGATGAGCCGGATGCCGGAAGGCATGCCGACCGGCACGGATGTGATCCATCTCGAGGTTGATGTGCATGCCGCCGCCGACGAGCCGCATGGCTTTGCCGAAAAGGAATGGATCCCCTCCCTCACGGTGGCCTACACGATCAAGAAGGTGGGAAGCAGCTTTCATAAAAGTGGCCACCTTTATGCCATGACAGCGAAAGACGGCCCCCACTACGCTAACAATGTGGCCATGGACGGACCTGGCCAATATACCCTGACCTACCATTTCGCCCCGCCCTCAAAAGCCGGCTTCATTCGCCATATCGATCAAGCCAGCGGCGTGCCCGAATGGTGGAAACCCTTCAGCCTCACCTGGACTTTCGCGTATCCCGGTAAGGCCAAGGACGATTAACGAATTTTTCCTTCAATAAGTAACGTCATCCCGGATAAACTTTCTTTCGTCTCGCCTGCGCTACGCTACGGCGATCCGAAGAGAAAGTTTTCCGGGATGACGCTGTTTGTTTGGGCTCCAGCACTTCAATAATCGTCATGGCCGGGCTTGTCCCGGCCATCCACGTCTTTGCCGCCAAGACGTGGAAGCCCGGCCTAAGGCCGGGCATGACGCAGTCTTTTTCTGATGCTAGATCACCCCGCCAAATATGCCGCAGGCCCACACCAACCACCCTTCTTGCGCCAAAATTACGATGTGATATAATCTACCCATGTTCAAACACCTGCATCATTTTTCGGAATTTGATCGGCTCGAAGCTGAAAAAGAGCGGATTGCGCATCAGCTTGCCGGGCAAGTTCCTAATCCAGCCCAGGCGGAGCAGCTCCGGCGGTTGCGGGAAGCTTCGGCGGTTATCGTCGCGCGCGTTAAGAAGGCTTACGAAAAAACGCTGAAATCAATCAATGGAATGGCCCAGGATGTCTCTAATATACTGGATGCACATACGGGAATTATCAGCATGTTCATTGCCATCGGCATGGGGCTAGTCAATGAAGTCGTACGGAAGCCAAATCATAAATTGAATTATCCCCTGCGCCATATGGCCCGAATGGGCATCGCCTAGTTTGATTACGGCCGTATTCCCCCTAGGTTAATCTCGCTTATTTGTAATTTCAGCCGATTTGCGTTAAGCCTCGCCTGTATTTTCGTGACTCGTACGGTCCCTGATGCCTTGGACACCTGCCGATTATGATGCCCGTTTCGCCGCGGCGCTTGCCGATTTGCGGAAGGATGGGCGCTATCGCGATTTCGCGGTGCTGGAGCGCCAGCGCGGCGAGTTTCCCTATGCCATCATGCATGGGCCGAACGGGCGCAGCAAAAAAGTAACCGTCTGGTGCTCGAACGATTATCTCGGGCTCGGGCAGCATCCGGAAATTCTGGAAGCTATGCATGCGGCGCTGGATGCCTGGGGTGCCGGTTCCGGTGGCACGCGCAACATCAGCGGCAATTGCTGGATCCATACCAAGCTTGAGCAGGAACTCGCCGCCTGGCACGGCAAGGAAGCCGCTCTCCTTTTCGGCTCCGGCTACACGGCCAATGCGGCGGCGCTGGCGGCCATGATCCGCCTCCTGCCCGGCTGCCATATTTTCTCGGATCAAAAAAATCACGCCTCGATGATCGCGGGCATGCGCGGCCATCCGAACAAGCATGTGTTCGCACATAACGATCTCAATGATCTCGAGCGTTTGCTGGCTTCCGTGGATGCGAATGCACCCAAACTCATCGCCTGCGAAAGTGTTTATTCGATGGATGGCACCATCGCGCCTTTGCGCGAGATCGAGGCGCTGGCGAAAAAATATGGCGCCCTGACTTACCTCGATGAAGTTCATGCCGTCGGCCTCTACGGCCAAACGGGCGCCGGTATCGCCGAGCGCGATAGTGCTACGTTTGATGTCATCGAGGGCACTTTCGGCAAGGCGTTTGGCGTGGCGGGTGGCTACATCGCGGGCCCGAAGGATTTGATCGATGCCGTGCGCAGCCATGCGGGCGGTTTTATTTTCACCACCTCAATGCCGCCCACACTGGCGGCGGGAGCTTTGGCGAGCCTGCATGTGATCAAATCCGCACATGATCTGCGCGCACGGCAGCAACGGCAAGCCAACCGGCTGCGCGAAAAGCTGACCGCCGCCGGATTGCCTGTCATGCCAAGCGCAAGCCATATCGTGCCCCTGCTCATCGGCGGCGCGCGTTGCTGCAAGGGCGTGAGCGACTGGCTTTATGAGAATGCCGCCATTTATGTGCAGCCGATCAATTACCCAACGGTTGCCGTGGGCGAAGAACGGTTGCGTCTCACGCCCTCACCCCTGCACACCGATGTGATGATCGATGAGCTCGTGGAAGCGCTCGATTACCTTTGGGCGCAGCAGCATTTGCCGCGGCAAATGGTAGCTTAATTTTTCTCGGCCTCTTTGCTAGCATTACTGCAGCAACGAATTTTCCCGTTTAACGGAGGCCATCATGTCCGCTCAAAGCAATCTCGCTCAGTCGCAAGCGCCTGCCTCGAAGCCTTTCGTCATCAGCCGCACCTTCGCGGCACCACGTGATGTGGTTTTTGAAGCCTGGACAAGTCTGGAAGGCGTCAAAAACTGGATGGGGCCGAAAGGCATGAATGTGGTGAAAGCCACCAGCGATTTTCGTCCGGGCGGCCATATCCATTACTTATTGCGCATGGCCGACGGCAAGGAAATGTGGGGCAAATGGACTTACCGCGAAATCAAAAAACCCGAACATATTGTGGCCGTAGTGGCCTTTACCGATGAGACCGGCGAAAAAATTGTGCCACATCCCCTGGCGCCCGATTGGCCGCTGGAAAGCCTCTCGCGCTGCGAATTCACAGAGATAAACGGCATCACGACGGTGACCGTAACCTGGGAACCGATTGACCCCACCCCCGCCCAGCAAAAAATGTTCGATGCCGGCCATGAAGGCATGACCGCAGGCTGGACGGGGTCGCTGGATAAGTTGGAGGAATATTTAGCTAAACTATAGCGTCATCCCCGCAAATTATTCGTCATCCCCGCGAAGGCGGGGATCCAGTTGCGGTCGCAGCAAAAACATTCTTTCCAAGGCCGTTGGAGAATTTTTAATGGCCTTGGGGACAACATACTCGCGGAAGGTCCGACTAGATCCCGGCCTTCGCCGGGATGACGCGAATTTTCATATTGCCTCTACTCACCTGCAAGGACGTTAGACCCATGCGATAAGCCAGATTGTTAGCGCTAAAGCGCCATTCATTTTTAGGTTTGGTTTCATCTTTTAGCCGCAATGTGGGGCGGCCGTTGATTTCCAAATCCTCGGCAAGACGCTGAAACAGAGATGCTCTTCCCTCCGGGATAAGTTCGGGCACAGACTGGAGCAAATATTTTATATTCCGCACATCGCGCAGATTCTCCAAACGGCCAAAACAATTCTCGTCGAGCGGCAAGGAAAGCGCTTCCGTAATATCTTTGCGCAAAATACCAATCATCTGGTCCATCGTATTGGCCTGTCTCAACTGCGGGTATTTTTCCACCGATGCAGAAATGCGATCGACTGCATTTTCGATATGACGCAAACGCGCACGTCCCAACTCATCATCTATCGACTTGCCAGCAAATCGGTCAGGAGGTATCGGGATGCCGTGTTCCTGCTCAAAAAGAAAATGGACTATTTTTGTTCTATTTTCTTTTTGTCCCAGCAAGGAAAAGACCCGCGCCGGATTAATGGATATGTCGCTTACGGCAATGCTCTGAAGCATTTCAGATGCACCTGCCCGCATCACGGCCACATGAATATTAAATTGCCAGGCCAAGGGCAGCCGAGCGGAAAAACTATCTAAAGCTGGCGGCGCACCAAAAGCCTCTTCTTCGGTTTCAAAGCGGTGCACCAGAAGCTCTGGACCAGTAACGAGAGACGTTATGGTGTTGAAAGGTTCAAATACGCCTGAAAATTTCAGAGCCCTAACCAGCGGCAAAGCTTTCGTGAGTTCTTCTGACCACTTGGCAGTTGCAGATTCCAGCAGCGGCAACAATTTTGCCACTGGCATCATGTCGGTAGCTAACAAGCCTGCAATGCTTTTCAAAAGACCACGGCGCGTTGGCCCTGGAGCTTTATTCATATCCGCTCCTATTAATTTAAAAAAAACTATATTTTGGGCGAGCGGTTACTTCGCCCCCATCATCGCCACCGCCGTATCGCTCATGCGGTTGGAGAAGCCCCATTCATTGTCGTACCAGCTGAGGATGCGCACGAAGCTGCCCTCGATCACTTTCGTTTCTTCCAAAGCGAAGATGGAGGAGCGGGTGTCGTGGTTGAAATCGGTCGAGACCAGCGGTTCGCTGTAATAGCCGAGAATGCCTTTGAGAGGACCATCCGCCGCCGCTTTGATGGCCGCGTTGATTTCCTCGACCGAGGTCGCGCGCTTGGCGTCGAACTTGAAATCGACCACCGATACATTCGGCGTCGGCACGCGCAGAGAGGTTCCATCGAGCTTGCCCTTCAAATCCGGCAACACTTTACCCACGGCCTTCGCCGCACCGGTTGAAGTCGGGATGATGTTCAAGGCCGCCGCACGCGCGCGATGCAAATCGCTATGCATCGTATCGACCGTGCGTTGATCGCCCGTGTAGGAATGGATCGTCGTCATAAAGCCGCGCTGAATGCCGATCGCGTTATGCAGCACGTAAGCAACGGGGGCGAGGCAATTGGTGGTGCAGGAAGCGTTTGAAACCACCGTGTGGCTCGCCTTCAGCTCCTTATCATTCACGCCATACACAACCGTGATGTCTTCATCGGTCGCGGGTGCGGAGATCAGAACTTTCTTCGCCCCGGCCTGCAGATGCTTTTCGGCATCCGCGCGCTTGGTGAAGCGGCCCGAACATTCCATCGCCACATCAATCTTCAGATCGCCCCAGCCCAGCTTGGAAGGATCGCCAACTTGCAGCCCCTTCACGCGCTTGCCGTTGATGATCAGATCATTGCCCTCGGTTTTGACATCGCCTTCAAAGCGGCCATGCACGCTGTCATATTTCAGCAAGTGGGCGTTGGTGGCGGCGTCCGCCAGATCATTGATCGCCACGATCTCGATATCATTGCGGTTCGCCTCAAAAGCGGCGCGCAGAACAAGCCGGCCAATACGGCCGAAACCATTAATGGAAACGCGAATGGGCATATTTATCTCCTGGGTAATTATTAGCGCCTTATATTAAACGTAGAGGCTAAGTTTTCGCCAGCTTTTTTGCCTCTATAACCACATTCTCAACCGTAATCCCAAAATGCTTGTAAAGCGCATCCGCAGGGGCTGAGGCGCCGAAGCCCTTCATGCCGATAAAGCCGGATTTTTCGCCGAGCCAGCGGTCCCAGCCTTGGTTAATACCGGCCTCGATCGCTATGCGCGGGGCGGTGCCGAGAACCGGCACGCGGTATTTCTCATCCTGCTCCTCGAACAGTTTCCAGCAAGGCATCGAGACCACGGCGGTTTTAATGCCTTCCTTCTGCAGTTGCGCACGCGCTTCCATCGCAAGGGAGACTTCAGAGCCAGTTGCCAACAGCGTGATCTGCCGTGGACCTTCTGCTTCGGCCATAACATAGGCGCCGTGGGATGAACGGTTCTCCATCCCCTGCCCGCGCAGCGTCGGCACATTCTGGCGCGTGAGCGCCAAAAGGCTTGGGCGATCTTTGTTCTGCAGCGCCAGCTCCCAGCATTCGGCGGTTTCAATGCCATCGCACGGGCGGAACACGAGCAAATCCGGGATCGCCCGCAAAGCGGCGATATGCTCGACCGGCTGATGCGTCGGGCCGTCTTCGCCAAGGCCGATGCTGTCATGCGTCATCACGAAAACCACGCGCTGCTTCATCAAAGCCGCAAGGCGGATCGAGGGGCGCATATAATCGGCGAATTGCAGGAAGGTGCCGCCATAAGGGATCACGCCCCCATGCAGCGCCATGCCGTTCATGGCGGCGCCCATCGCATGCTCGCGCACGCCGAAATGGATATAACGGCCCTTGAAATCGTCCGGCTTGATCGGGCCGAAACTCTTCACCTGCGTGTTGTTGGATGGCGTAAGATCAGCCGAGCCACCGATCAGCTCCGGCATCGCCGGCAAAATGGCTTCCAGCACCGCGCCGGAAGATTGACGCGTGGCATGTTTCGGTTTGTCGGTGGCGATTTTCTTTTTAAGCTGCTCGAAAACCTCGCCGATATTTTTCGGCAATTCGCCGCGCATGACGCGATCGAATTCCACGCGCTCACGGGATTCCGAATAACGTTTCTGCCAGGCCTTCTGTTCGGCCGCACCGCGCGCACCAACTTTGCGCCAGGCATCCAGAATATTTTCCGGCACCACGAAAGCCGGAGAGCTCCAGCCAAGCTGCTTGCGCGCCGCCGCAACTTCCTCAGCACCGAGCGGAGAGCCATGGCAATCCTTGGTACCCTGCTTGTTCGGCGAACCGAAGCCGATAATTGTTTTGCAGGCGATAATCGAAGGCTTGCCAGTTTCGGCCATCGCCGCGCGCGTGGCCTCGGCAATCGCCGCCGGATCATGTCCATCCACCGCCTGCACATGCCAGCCATAGGCCTTGAACCGCCCCTGCACATCTTCCGTGAAAGAGAGGGTGGTCGGACCGTCGATGGAGATTTTGTTATCGTCATAAAACACAATCAACCGGCCAAGCTTCAAATGTCCGGCAAGGCTGGCGGCTTCATGGCTGATGCCTTCCATCAAATCGCCATCCGAGGCGATCACGAAGGTATGATGATCCGTCAGCGCATTGCCAAAACGTGCATTCAATATGCGCTCGGCCAGCGCCATACCGACGGAATTCGCCATCCCCTGCCCAAGCGGGCCGGTGGTGGTCTCGATGCCGGCTTCAATGTCATGTTCTGGATGTCCCGCCGTTAAGCTACCCAGCTGGCGGAAGCGTTTGATCTCCTCAAGCGTTACTTTCTTGTAGCCGGTTAAATAATTGATCGCGTAAAGCAGCATCGATCCATGCCCGGCCGAAAGAACAAACCGGTCGCGGTCCGGCCAGGCAGGATTTTCAGGATCAAACTTTAAAAATTGTGACCACAGCACCACCGCCACATCGGCCATGCCCATCGGCAGGCCCGGATGGCCCGATTTTGCCTGTTCGACGGCATCCATCGACAGCGCACGGATGGCATTGGCCATCTCTTTATGCATAGGATCGAGGGCAGGCTCGGAAGACATGGGCATGACGGCTGCGGCAAGTTGTGGCATCGGTTTTGATCCGGGTTCGGACGAAATATAACTGCAAAATGCCGGAAGCGGGAGCGCGGAGCAAGGGGCTAAATCGAATATTTAGTGGGCAAATACTTTGTACAAATTCAACCAATTGACGCCTACTTCTCATCCGCCTAATGTCGCAGGATCAAGATTCGGGAGGAGCCCTCATGAAACGCCTTAAGACTGCACTGGAAGATCTCGACGAGGAAATTTCGGTCTTGCAGGACAAGATCGGGCTCGAAAATGGTACTCGTGCCGAAACGATCAAAAAGCAAAGTGACCTGATCAAGCAAACCCGCGCCCGCGAAGCCACCGTTCTGGCCGTCGCGCAAAAAGTCGCGACCCGCCTCGAGCAAACCATCCAGCATGTTGAACAAGTCCTGAGAGACTAAGGGGAAATACCATGTCGAAAGTCGCTATCAAGCTTTCCGGCCGCGAACATTTCGTCAATTGCGATGCCGGTGAAGAAGATCGCCTGGCCGAAGTCGTCAAAATGGTCGAAGCCCGCATGAAGAAGGTGGCTGAAAAAGCCGGCAGCACGACCGTGACCGATACGCGCGTTTATGTGCTCGCCTGCCTCAGCCTTGCCGATGAATTGTATGAGCTGCTTAACAACGGGCATAAGCGCCAGCATCAGGAAGAAGATATCATGGTCGCCGCCGTCGACCATCTGCGCCAGCGCGTAGCCCATATCGCATCGCAGGTTGGCCGGGCCTAGGCCTTTACCGATAATTCAGGCCGCTTGCTGACCGGCGCGGTGCGCTAACAAAAAAATGTTCCTGAAAGGCTGCCCGTGCGTGGCGCGCGCGGAGGTGCTCATCGCTCCCCGGCGGCAATCCTCTTTTGTATTCTTTATGGCTCTTATAGGAGCCTTGAAGCGGGGGCGAATTGCTGATCGGATAAATTCCGGTCAATCGCGCAAATCCATGCATCACATCCAAAGGGGAAAGCGCGCGCGTTTTGTCAAAATTGCGTGGATACCTCTCAAGGCATTCCGTGCCCTGACCTGCCGCATCAATGAAAGCCATCGCCACTTTCGCATCTGGCGTTTGATCGGCCGGCAATCGTTGCAGGTAATCGCAGCACAAATGAAAATCCAACAAGATGATTTCGGAATATTTTTCCTGCGCTTGCTTCAAGCGATCTTTTAACGCGGCCGTTTTTTCCTGCAACTCCGGGTACATCCCGATAAAGGCCTCGGGGGGCATGGGCTTGATGAGATCAAATCGACTAGGGCCTGATTTCGCATAGGGGTTGGCACCGAGCTCGAGGATTTTTTCCAGATCATCAAAGTTGGCCGTAGCCAAAGCAACATGTAACGGTCGCCTGCCCATGGCGCCGATCTCATCGACATTCTCTGCCGTGAGCGTTTCAATACCTTGGGTGCAAAAATCTTTCGGTCCCGCGCGCAGGACCTGTCGATATGAATGAGCCATATAAAAACTCCGATAAATGTTTCAAAACCAATATGCGGCCATTATACCCATTTAAAACGAGATTATATTACTTTCATATTGCTAGAAAAGACTGCGAAAACAATGCGATTATTCGCGATTACTCTAAAACATCGTCCTTTTCTTCCCGCGCAAAAAACGTTAAAATGCGAATTGGAAGGCTTTCTGCGCGGTTCGACAGGTAGCATAATCCCCAGGGCCGATAATTAGATTCCCGGGAACTGTCCCTGGCCTAGACCGTGGTCCTGGCCATATGGTGCCCACCTGCTTATGCAGGCCGTGGAGGATATCAGCCACCGACCGCTGTGGGGGCCTTCCACCTTTTTCTCATGACAGAAAACATCCCTCAACTGAAACGCGATCTGCGCCGCATCCTTAAGGACCGGCTCAGCGGCGCAGCCATGCAAAATCTGGATGCCGCGAATGCCTTGCGCGACCGGTTTCTTGAATCCATAACGCTGCCTGCCGGATCTATCATCGCCGGCTATATGGCGAAGGATCATGAAATTGATCCCGCCCCGCTACTGGTGGCCTTGCATGCGAAAGGCTACAAACTCGCCCTGCCCACCGCAGGTGCCGAGAATCGACCGCTGCAGTTCCGCGTCTATGCGCCCGACGACGAACTGATCTCGGGAAGCTGGGACATCCCGCAGCCGACAGCAAACGCCGCCATCACCGAGCCAGATATCATGCTTATCCCCTTGCTTGGGTTCGATAGGCAGGGCCATCGGCTGGGCCGTGGCGGCGGTCATTACGACCGTACGCTGGCCGACTTACGTGTGCGCCGCAAAATTTTGGCCATCGGACTAGCGTTATCCATGCAACAAGTGCCGATAATTCCGACTGATTCTAACGATGCGAGACTTGACAAAATTGTTACAGAGATTGAGGTTATTCAAATCTTAAATCATTCCTAACCAATGGAATGTCATACGACGCCGGTTTCCTACCGAAATGTCGCCTACCAACAACCAGACCCGGGAGAGAATGTCCATGTATAAGCCGATACAACTACTCGGTTGCCTTGCACTTTTGGCAGCCCCACTGTTTGCGATGCCGGCCCACGCCGAGACCAGTGTTCCGCAGGGCGGCAACTGGCGCGCTCAGCATGAAGATATGGAAGGTGTCCGCACCGAACGCGAAGAGCTGCAGGGCGAGCGTGACCGTCTGAAAGAACAGTGCATGGATGCCAGAGGGCAGGACCGCACCGCTTGTGAAGGCCGTATGAAAAATCTCCGCGAACGTGAAATCGCTCTGCATGACCGTATGCAAGGCGTGCATGAAAAGAGAGAAGTCATGCATGAAGAGCGCCACGAGAAGAAATGGAAAGAACACAAGGCCGATATGAAGAAGGGCAAGATGCCTCATCATCACGGCAAGAAGGCTCCGGCACCAAAAGCGCCGCCAGCTGACGAAGGTTCTACAGGAGAATAATCCTTAGGAAGTTCGGTACCGGCATCCGGAAATGAGTCTCCGGATGCCGGTTACCAAAAAAAACTTCCTGGATTGGTTCGATTAAAAGCCGCCCCATGGGCGGCTTTTTCTTTCGTTGAAAGCGCTTCGCGCGCATTGAAAAAACCGAAACTTTAATTAAAATCTCTTTAACGATTTCGGGCGCTAAATGGAGCGAGAAATTATACCTATCTAGAGTCGACGGGCTCTTAGGCCAATCGATTGATTCATAAAAGAGATTGAGGTAAAAAATTTGAACAGATCAGCCGGGAACCGGTCATTTATGAAAGGTTGGAAAGAAGTGTTTCCAAACCTTACTGCCACAAGCGGCGAAAACGGCAAAAAAGCCGGTCTTAACGGATACTTGAGTGGAATTGCGATAGAAACCAGGCGGAGGATCCGCTAATGGGATTATTCGGTAACAAAGCGAGCAAAAAACCCTTCACCGGCGGCAAACAGCCCGTTCCGGGCGAAAAGCCGTTGGTATCAGTCGGCTCCCTGTTCAATCCCAACATCGGCGCCAGCATTCGACCCATGGCGCAGACCGGCAAGTTAATGGTCGAGCTCATCGCCATGATCTTTGCCGCCAATGGCCTCTTCCCGCGCAATCATCCGGCCCTGTTGGGCGTAACCGGTGCGAAACTTACGCTGAGTGAAGTTATTGGCACAGCCTATCGCAATCTTGTTTTCACGCGCGAGAAATTGCCTCAGACCCTGATGTTCTTTGCCGTTGTGGCATCGCTTGTATGTTCGGTGCTCGTCCTGTTCGTTATGGCGATGATGCTGCTGAGCGGTTCGGCTCATGCGCAAGCGCCGATCGGCGCGGCCATGTTCGTCGCACCCAACCCGACTACCGATATCGCGCTCGGCTGGATGAACTGGTTGTTCCTCGGCGTGCCGATGACGAACGATTACATGAATGCCCTGCCATCCTCCGCCGGCGGTTTTCAGATCATGCCGGCGGGCGCCAGCGACAGCCCCGGCACGACCAGCACCCTCGTTCAGGGTGCCCTCGGCGTAGCGCTTGCTTTTTACGACGATGTTATCCTTGTTGTCGCCGCCATTATCCTTTTTTACCATCTCGCCGCCATGATCGTGGAGACGGCGCATCATGGCGTCGCCATGGGCCGACGCGCCAATCAGGTGTGGGCTCCCATCCGTTTGGTTGTCGCCATTGGTCTTCTGGTGCCGATCGGCGCCAACGGGCTCAATTCGGGCCAATATATCCTGCTGCAAATCGCAGCCTGGGGGTCCGGCGTTGCAAGCAATGCCTGGAGTATTTTTGTCGATCAGCTGGCAACTGACGATTTCAAATTCGTTCCACCGGTTGCCCCCTATGCGCGCGATGCTGTTGTAAACACCTATCTCGCCGGCGCGTGTACGCAGGCCTTCAACCAGATCAACACAATCAAAGTCGGTCCCAGCGAAGCTCAGATAGATCCGAGGGGTTTTCAAACAACAAACCCCGACGGATCGTTTAAATGGACCTACACGCCGCAAGGTGCGAAAACCAACAACCCCATCGATAATGATTTATGCGGGTACTATATGCAGCCCGCGAAACCGCCGACTGCCGCCGGTAACGTAAATGGAGGCATCGCGAATGATGCTTACGCATCCGTGTCATCGGCCTTTACAACGATGCAGGCAAAAGCATCGGCCGCCGGCGCCGCCGACGTCGAGCTGTTCATCGATCAAAGTTATAAGGGAAAATGGTCGAACAGCCTTCCCGCCGATATTCCGAATTCCAGTGCCGCCCCATCCGGCACCAGCATCGAACAATTGGTTAGCGACTATACAGGCGACTTACAAAGCAATCTCTCGTCTTTGACTGCCAATGGCAAAGCCGCGATGGCCAACATCGCCATGATTTCCAAGCTGCAAGGTTGGGCCGGCGCCCCTTCATGGTTCGGCGCCATTATGAGCATTCAGGGAAATATCACCGATGCACCACGCGATCTCGTGTTTAAAACGGCACCGCCGCAATCCGAGCAAATCGTCATGGACAATAAGATGGCGTCATGGACGACCGAGCGCGAAACTGAACGCACGATGACGCGTTTCATACATTGGGTGTATGAAGGCTATAATACGGCTATCAGCGGCATATCGCCGACCATCACCCAATCGCCGGGCATTTCGGCACAGCAGTTTGTCTTGATGCAGGCGCAGGCCGGCTATCAGCAAAGTTCCTCAGCCAATGACGGCCATTACATGGACGATATCTTCAAGATCGTCGATTGGGTCGCATCCTGGAACCATGTGTGGCAAGCCGATACCGATAACTGCGTCAAAGCCAGCTGCTTCACGCTTGGCGTACAATTCACGAGCTACAACCCCATCGCCGAAATCGCCAGCTTCGGGCACGCCAATATCGATACGGCCTATACCTTGTTCGACGATTATATAGTCCTGCAGGGCGGTGCCGGCTTTACACGCGATGTCAGCGGCCTCGCACGCGCCGGCAACAGCATGGGTCTGATGGGTATGCTACTGAAAGCTTTCGGCGGTGTGGCCGGGTTGAGTGGCGAGGCGGCGGGTTCCATCGGTACAGTCATCGGATCGGTCGTCGTGGTCTTTTTCACGGCCGGATTCTTGTGCGCCTACTTCCTGCCGCTGATCCCCTTCTATCGCTTCCTGTTCGGCATCCTGAGCTATTTCTTCTCACTCTTCGAAGGCATCATCGGCATGCAGCTGGTGGCGCTCGCGCATCTCACACCGGAAGGTGAAGGTTTCATGGGCGACAAGGCCAAGGTCGCTTACTACTACGTCTTCGATATTTTCTTGCGGCCGGTGCTGATGGTATTCGGCATGATTGCCGGCTTTCTGTTGTTCGATCTTGCGGCCAGCGCCATGAACATTCTTTATATCACCGCGGTTGCCGGTGCCGGCGGTCTCAGCTACGGCCATATGGCGCTCGCGCGACTGGTCTACAGCATCCTTTACGTCGTGATCCTCTATCTCAGCTGCAACAATTGCTTCAAGATGATCGACTGGTTGCCCGAACATGCCCTCAAATGGATGGGCGGACAGTCGCTGCATCATGCGGGCATGGGCGATCCGATGGAAGTCGGCCAGTATATGGGTCTGGCTGGCGGTTATGTCGAGAACCAGCTGGTGCAAGGCGCTGGTAAGGTTATGAGCAGCGCCGCGGGTGGTCCCATCCTTGGTAGTTTGTTGAAGAGCGATAAGTATGGTCCCACAGCAAACAAGGCCATGGACCAAATGACACAGGTCGCCGGCTCAGCTGGCGGCAAAGAAGCTCGCGATCTCGCCCGCGATACCTTTGCGGCGATAAGCGCAGGCAGCAGGGGAGCTGCCACTCTTGCTCATTACGGATTGGATTATGCTAATAAAGCGGGGGCAGCAATCGCAGCCGGGAAAACGCCCGAGCCACCACCCCATGAAGGCGGAGGCGCTGGTGGTGGAGAAACAGGACATTCGCATCCTGCTGAAGGCGGCAGAGGCGGCGGATCTGGCGGTACGGGTGGTGGTTCAGGTGGCGGTGGGGGTTCAGGTGGCGCTTCAGGCGGTGGTGGTGGCACGCCTCCTGGCGGTCCCGGCAAGTAATAATCACTGCAAAATATCCGGATCTATCTTTCCGTTCTGCCCCACAGCAAATGATCCTGCCATTCATTATCGATGCGTAGATACGATTTCGCATAACCTTCCTCGGCAAAGCCGAGGCGCTGCAAAAGCCGTTTGCTCGGTTCGTTATGCGGCAGGCAACTTGCTTCCACGCGATGCAGCTTGAGATCGCGAAAAGCAAAATCACACACAAGCGCGGCCGCTTCCGTCATCAGCCCCTGCCCGGCATAAGGCTGCCCGATCCAGTAACCCAGCGTCCCCTTCTGCGCCACCCCACGCCGGACGTCATTCAGGTTTATGCCGCCGATCAAAATCCCCTCCCCCTCGTGGGGAGGGTTAGGGTGGGGGGAGTGCCGCTGGAACAGTTTTTTGTTTTCTAGGCCGGCTCCTGTCGGAACTCCCCCCCTCCTAACCTCCCCCACAAGGGGGGAGGAATCTTTTTCTTTTTTTGCAAAAATCAAAAACGCATAACCCACCCCCTGCCGCCATTCGCGCATATGCCGCCGCAGCACCCCATCGAAAAACACCCGTGAAAGACTATCGAGCGGCCAGGCAGGTTCCCAGGGCTTAAGGAAATCATGGCTAAGGCTCCGCAAATGCCGCCAGCGCGACCAATCCGACGGCAATGGCAAGCGCAAAATCACGCGCGGGCCAACGAGCCGCGTATCCATCGGCGGCCGCGGATCGCGGGGCATCATGGTAAAAAAAGAGGAAAGAAAACGCATCGTCATGGTTAGCAGTTCATTAAGGCAGCTACCAAAAAAAAGCAAAAGCACCGATTTTAGCCGCTGATACATATAATCTTTTGCAATCGGCGTGGAAAAAGTAACATGGTTGCTTGTTGCCAAAAGCCCAAAAAAGGCTACTGTAAGTAATACAATTTTATGATACAATTTAAGTAATTGAGGAATTCGTATTTGGGAGGCGCATATGGCAGGTCGATATGGGAAATTATCCTTCGAGGAAAGGAAGCAAGAGATTCTTGCAAAGTTAAAACAGAAAGGCCTGACCGAAGGCGAGCGAACTGCACTCCATCTTGAATTTACGCAGGTCACACGCGACGAAGATGATGCGGACAGCAAAACCAGCACCACTCTTTCGCTGGCAAACGGCGTGGCCGATGCAAAAAGGCAGAAAGTTACCCAAGGCATAAATCAAATGAGACAGGAACAGGATCAGGGTCATCGAGCACGCCAAGGTTCTGCTGATCAAATGAGACAAGGCCAGGGCGCCGGAATAGTTTCGGTAGGTAGTGCCCTGCTATTAGATGCAGGTACGAACCTTCATAACCTGGCTCACAAAGGCATCGTAAATGGTGGGGAAAAGGTTGTAGATGGCATTCTCGACATGCGCTATGGAAAAGACTCTAGAGGAAGAGAAAAGTCTTTAGCGGCATACAGAAGGAGATATAAAAAGGCAAAGAACGCAGAACGACCCAAATTTGGCGTATAACCGCCTTGCTCAAGCGAGAATTGCGGTCTTTACCTGCGCGGGCTTCCGAGAAGAAGCTGATCTTCCCACAAAATTCCTGGCATCTGGATCGCGGTCCAGCAGCTGAAGCTGTGACGATACGAAATTGATAATATTTCCGAGATCGGGAGCAATCACTCGATCCCTTCCCTGAATGGTTTGTTTTGAATTGCCGGTGCCAGCAACTTCGGCACTCACCCTGCGTACGCCCGACCGGACCGAACCCTGCGCTTCTTTCCCGCTCTGCGCTTCAGCCGCTTTAACCAAAGCCTCAAGAAAACGCACATCCATTGGAGTAGACGATCTCCTGCGCGTGGGCATTACAATGGGAGCAGTTAGGTCGGGAATGGCCGCATTCGTGGCAGACATCGCCAGAATTAGTTCGCCCACAAGGATAACGCTTACAATTGGACGCGCGGTATCAGCCGGAAGAGTTGGGGCCGCTAATTCTTCGGTCTTTGTTTCCGGAACCACTTCCTTATCATCAGGCAGCACAAGAATAGCTTCCGCCCTTGCTATGCGTGCCGAGGCATCGACCACCCTGCTTTGCCTTACCGTGAGGTCAGACAGACCACGTGCCGCGCCAAGCTCAGTTTTGGCGCGAGCCAGATCCTCTCTAGCCTTTTGTTTTAGAAAAAAGTTATTTCCAGCCATAGCTCACTTCAAATGCCGTCGGTCGTAATTAGCGCCCATAAAATAGCGGCTTCCCGGCTTTTTCGCAATTCTTCCTGTATTTTTTAAGTAATTGAAAAGTATAGATTTTCACGAAAGTATAAATTTCACTACCTCAACCGTCCCACAATCTTCCGATAATCCTCCAGCCCCTTCAGCGGCCCGAGCGCGGTGAGTATGAGCCGCTGGCTGAATAGCCGTTTGGCGATCTCTTTCACATCCGTGCGCGTAACGGCCATGGTCCCTTCGAGAATGTGCTCGATGGGGATCGGCTTGCCGAAGGTCAGCATTTGATGGCCCAGCACATCGGCGCGGCGCATCACGCTTTCCTGCCCCATCAGCATATCAGCGCGCACCTGTGCCTTGGCGAGCTTTAGCTCACCGGGCGTAATGCGCCGCTGAACATCGAGCAGCTCGTTGCAGAGCACCGGCACCAGCTCTTTCACCCGGGCGGGATCGGTGGCGGCGTAGATCTCGAAAATACCCGCATCCTCAAAAGCGATATGGCTGGCTTGCACGGTATAAACCAGCCCCCTCTTCTCGCGCACCTTCTGGAACAGCCGCGAGGAAGAAGTACCGCCAAGAATAACGCTCAAAAGCTGTGATGCATAAATCGCCTGCGAATGATAACCCGGCGCCGCGAAGCCCAGGATCAGATGCAGCTGCTCGATATCTTCTTCCTTACGAAACACGCCGCTCTTCACTTGTGCTTTTTCCGATTTAGACGAGCGCCCGCGCGGCAATTTGCCGAAGCGCGCCGCCGCCATATCCACCAGCGCCTTATGCCGGATGCGGCCCGATCCCACGATCACCATATTGCCGGCATGATAATGCCGCTTCACATAATCGATAATCGCGCTGCGCGGCAGCTTGGCAATCACATCCGCTTTGCCAAGGATCGGCCGCCCGATGCGCTGCTTGGGAAAGGCCAGCTCATGCATAAGCTCGAACACATGATCTTCGGGCGTATCGCGATCGCTGCCGATTTCCTGGATGATGACCTGCCGCTCGCGATTTAGCTCCTTGGTCGAAAACAGCGAATGCTGCAGCATATCGGCGACGATATCGCAGGCAAGCTCCGCATCCTCTGGCATCACGCGGGCGTAATAGGCAGTTTCCTCGCGCGTGGTATGGGCGTTCATGCTTCCACCAACGCGCTCAATATCCGCCGAAAGCGCGTAAGCCGAACGCTCGCGCGTGCCCTTGAACATCATATGCTCGACGAAATGCGCAACGCCATTGGCGCCCCACGGCTCATTCCGCGTGCCAACCCCTACCCAGGCCCCCACCACAGCACTCTCCGCCTCGCGCATATGATCGGTGGCGATACGCAGGCCGTTCGGGAGAGTGGTGATTTCGATGGACATGGAATGAGCTTAGATGGTTAAAGGCGACAAAAACAACGCGAATTTTCGCAAGTAATTTGGGCCTTTTTGCACATCCGGGAAAATGATAACGTTGCCATCATATGTGAAGCAATATTTTGGGGATAGACATGTTTCTTAGAATGGAATTTACGACCAGCTGGTGCGAAATATCGCTTCGTCTAAAAGAGAGAAATCCTGTCGCCTATAGTGCGATGACGCGGCTGGATTTGGATTTAGCCGATATCATTGAAACGGGTGATTATTCGCCTGATACGCGCAATAGAGCCTATGCCCTCACTAGCACTCTTCGTAGAGTAGATGAACCCATTAGAGCCATGTACGGACAAATTACGTACAATCATAACAGGCATCTACTGGCTAAAAAAGAGATAGCTGAAGCCATGACCATGGCGGACGTCGTAAGCGTTGTAACAAACCGCCCCGAAATCAAGGAAGCATTTCAGCAAATAGACGATGAACTCACCGTGCCGATACGCTACGTAAAACGATGGAATGAATGGATAGTCGTCGCCTTCCGGCGCAAGGCAAAACAGCAACCGTCGCCATAATTTAGATCTTGATGGCGCCGGCTACATAATCCTGAACCGACCTGGCATCCGCAGCTAATCGAACCGTCCGCTCCGGCCTTTTCAATAAATCCGCGACCGCTGCCGGCAATGCCGGCCGTACCCCAATCGCCTTCTCAATCGTCTCCGGAAACTTGGCTGGATGTGCTGTGGCCAGCATCACCACCGGCTCCGGCAATTCGCGTGCGAGTTGTTTGGCGGCGGCAACAGCGACGGCAGAATGCGGATCAAGAATATATTTATGCTGTTCATATATTTCGCGAATGGTTTGCAGCGTTAACTCATCATCCGCCCGCGCCGCCGTGAAGATTTGCCGCGCCTTGGCCAGCTGCACCTGCGAAACCGTGAACTCGCCCTTCCCCTGCATATAGCCGCGCACCGCCGCGCTATCCCCGCCGCATAAATCGAACAACAATCGCTCGAAATTGCTGCTGATCTGGATATCCATACTGGGGCTAAGGCTGGATTGCACCGGGGCCGGCTTCATCGCCCCCGAATTGAAGAACCGCGTCAGGATATCGTTGCGATTGTTGGCCACGGCCAGTTTCGATATCGGCGCGCCGCATTTGTGCGCGGCATAACCGGCATACACATTGCCAAAATTGCCGGTCGGAACCACGAAGCTGATCGGCTTGGGCGCAAAATGCGCGGCAACCGCCACGTAATAAACAATTTGCGCGAGAATGCGCAGGATATTGATCGAATTCACGGCGGCAAAATTATATTTGGCCCGCAAGGGCGCATCGTTGAACAGCGCTTTCACAATCGCCTGACAATCATCGAAACTGCCCTCAATGCCGAGCGCATGAACGTTGGGCACATCCACACATGTCATTTGTTTGCGCTGGATATCGCTCGGGCCCTTGTTCGGATAAAGAATAAACACATCGATATTCTTGCGCCCCGCCAGCGCCGCAATGGCCGCCGAGCCTGTGTCGCCCGACGTGGCACCAATCACCGTCATTCGTTCGTTTTTCTGCGCGAGAAAATATTCAAAAATATGGCCGAGCAATTGCAAGGCTATATCCTTAAAAGCCAACGTCGGCCCATGGAACAACTCCAATACCCAATGGCGATCATCCAGCTGCTTCAGCGGCGCAATCGCCGGATCGGCAAAACCGGCATAGGATTTTCTGATCAAATCCCTCAGCACATCACCTGGAATGTGCGGCTCAATGAACGGGTTCAAAACCGCATAGGCAATCTCGGCATAAGGCTTACCCTGCAGCGCCTTGATATCGGCAGCCGTAAATTGCGGCCAGCTTTGCGGCACATATAGCCCCCCATCCTGCGCCAGCCCAGCCAGCGTCGCGGCGCGAAAATCAAGCGCCGGCGATTGGCCGCGGGTGCTGAGGAAGGAGATGGTCATGCCGGTATATTGACGAAGAATACGGGTTAATGAAAGATTGATTCAGCACAACTAACAGCGTCATCCCGGAAAACTTTCTCTTCGGGTCGCCGAAGCGCAGCGTAGGCGAGACGAAAGAAAGTTTATCCGGGACCCAGTTACGCTATCGGCAAACACAGAACGAATGGCCAACGTAACTGGGTCCCGGATCAATTTTCTTTCGCTACGCGAAGAGAAAATTGTCCGGGATGACGATATTTTTTATACCGGCTTCTTTTCTTCCGTTTTCTCTCCTTCCTTCTTCTCTTCAATTTCAACAGGTTTTTCCACCCTATCCAACCTCCAGTTCGAAACGAAATAAATAAACGGCAAAATGAAGGCCAGCCAGAACCAGGTAATAGCATATTGGAAGTGATGATTGACCAGCTCCACGCGTGTTTGCCCACCCACGGGCCAGGCGCCATCATGCGGGGCATCGCTGGCCTCGAGCACATAGGGCATCAGCTCCTTGACGCCGATGACAGCCGTCATGGCGGGCATATCGATCCAGTACCAGTCGTTCTTGCCCGCGTTGTTATCGGGGCGCGCGGTGGGTTTTTCTTTTTGCGGCAGCTTCAAAATGCCGGTAACGGTCACGGGACCATCCGGACGATAAACGCTCAGATCGCCAACCCCGGTCGCCTGATCCCTGACCCCTGATCCCTGATCCCTTTTTGCGTAAGGCATCCAGCCGCGATTAACCAGCAGCACGCGGCCATCCTCAAGCGTCAGCGGCGTCAGCAAATCATACCCACCATCGCCATTGATCGAGATGGCGTTGAGATAAAACTCATGCCCATTGTCGAATGTGCCGGTAGCCCGGCCGGGCCGGTAATCGAGATTGGGAATGTTCTCGGGCGGGATCACAGAAAGGCCGACATCGATCTCCGGCTGATGCATACGCTCATGCATCTCGGCGATCAGCCCTTCTTTCCAGTGCAGCCGCTGCACTTGCCACACGCCAAGCCCGATCATCCCCGCGACCATAATCACGGTAATAATCGTCGGGATCAGCCGGAAAGTGAACGTGCCGCGGAAGATGGGGAATTTAAAAAGCTTCATGCCGAGAAACTTTAGGGCATTTAGCCGGGAACACAACCCGCGCCGGCAGAAGGTGCTGCGTTTGGACCTCGGACATCATAATCTGTCTGTAAATTGATCCAAAAACCGCTGGAAACTTTGGTAGCGGCAGCAAGTTGGTCAGCAGCCGCAGCATCAATTCTTCGACCATCAATGATGGCCTGCAGCAGCGTCCTATCGATGCCGCCCGCAATTGCAAGTTCAGCTTTGGATGTCAAAACACCCTCGGCCTTTTCTAGCAAATACTGACCGGGCGATATCGCGGAAACTCCTACCGTCCCCAATCCACTGGGGCGTCGAGGTGAAACTGCCATGAGAGACTCCCTGTTGAATTAACCCGGAACGCACGGTGTAGAAGTTGGTAATGTAGGCCTGCCGTCTCTGCGGGCAAAGGCCTGCCCTGTGTCATAAGTTTCTTGCATGTTCAGCCAAAATTGGGCGTCAAACACGGGGTCAAGCAAAGCAAGTTTTCGGGCAATGGGTTGGTCAACTTTTTGTTCTCCGGATATAATTTTTAGAAAAACCGGCTCAGCAATTTCTGACTTTGCAGCCGCAGCTTCAATTTTCGTATCACCCAGAAAATGATATTTTAAAAAATGGCCGGGCGAAAAGGCAATGGCGCCAGCATCCGTTAAAGCGTCGCCTGGAAGTGATGATGAGCTGCTCATGATTTACCCCTGTCTGATAAAACCAAACTCAGGCAATCATATTAGCACAAACCGGCATTACGCAAAAGTGCCTACCGCGACCCATACCAATAAACCGATATAAACAGAAACAGCCACACCACATCGACGAAATGCCAATACCAGGCTGCGGCTTCGAGGCCGAAATGGCTGTCCTTGGTGAAATCGCCCCGGTTCGAGCGCCACAGGCACACGGCCAGGAAAATGGTGCCGATAATCACATGCAAACCGTGAAAGCCGGTCGCCATAAAGAAGGTCGAGCCGAAAATGCCGCTCTTGAGGCCGAATTCGGCATGGGCATATTCATACGCCTGACACAGGCTGAACGAAAAGCCGAGCGCCACGGTGCAAGCCAGGCCCTGCACAAGGCCCTTCTTGTCGCCATGCACAATCGCGTGATGCGCCCAGGTTACCGTCGTGCCCGAGAGCAAGAGGATCAGCGTCATCATAAACGGCATATCGAACGGATCGACCGTCTCGGTAATATTGTTGGGTGGCCAGACGCCGCCAAAAATCGCCGGCGGATAAAGCGCCGCGCTGTAATAGGCCCAGAAGAATGCCGAGAAGAACATCACTTCGGAAGCGATGAACAGCGCCATACCATAGCGCAAACCAATTTTCACAATCGGCGAATGAAGTTTTTCGAACGTGGCTTCGCGGATCACATCGCGCCACCACACCGCCATGATCGCCAGCACGCCAACAAGGCCAATCACCGGCCAGCCCCAGCCGAGATCGAGCGAGCCGATCTTGGTCTTGTGCATGAACATCACCGCCCCGCCCATCATGAGGCCAGCAGCCAGCGCGCCCAACAACGGCCATACTGAGGGTTTCACCAAATGATAAGGCTGCGGAATACCGCTATCTTCGTAATGGATAATGTCGTGTTCTGCGCTCATGGAAGCCTCTTCCTTCTACAATATGCCCGCGACTTGTCCGCCGTAGCCTCTTGGCGTAGGCGGAAGGCGGGCATCCATTGTTCTATCCGTTAGCGCCAAAATGGCAAAGATTTTACTAACTTTGCCAAAAATGGATCCCCGCCTGCGCGGGGATGACGCTTTATTCTGCTGTCACTTGCTTCATAGCTTTCCGCTGATCTTTGGCCAAGTAGAAGGTATAGGACAAGGTGATATCCGTGACATCATCCGCGTTGTGATTTTTTGCCATTTCAGGATCGATAAAGAATTTTACTGGAAGTTCAATAGTTTGCCCGGCCTTCAAAACCTGATTTGTGAAGCAAAAACATTGCAGCTTGTCGAAATAGAGCCCGGCTTTATCGGGCTGCACATTATGCACGGCCGTGCCCACGGTCGCATGATCGCCCCTGTTGCGGGCGTAATATTTCACGGTTTTTACTTCGCCCAGTTTTACCCGCACACTTTTGGTCTCGGGCGCAAATTCCCAGGGCAAAGCGGAATCGACATTCCCATCGAGCCTCACCGTCACCATGCGCTCGCTGGCCTGCGCAGGCGCAACTTCAGCATTTTGTGTAGTGCCGTTAAGGCCAGTCGCGCTGCAAAACATTTTATAAATCGGCTCCGCCTGCGAGACGATGCCAAGCATGACGCCAATGATAGAGGCGAGCGCGAAGAGTGTGAGGGTGTTGCGGGACATTTTCTTCATAATTGCGTCATCCCGGAAAACTTTCTCTTCGTCCGGCGTAGCGCAGCGAAGCGGGACGAAAGAAAGTTTATCCGGGACCCAGTTACGTTATCAGCTGGGAATACAGGAACAAGTTCTCTCGTGGAGGCGCAGCGCACCATTCTTTTCCGCATTTCCTTCGGGTAGCATAACTGGGTCCCGGATAAATTTTCTTTCGCTCTTCCGCTAGCGCGGAAGAACGAAGAGAAAATTTTCTGGGATGACTCGTTATTCACGGCCCAAACCCCGCTTTAATCTTTACAATCGTAATCGCGTAAACCAGCAAGGCAAAAAACGCCAGGGCGCCGAACAAGGCCCAGCTGCGCGCGCGTTGGCGGCGTTGCCGTTCCAACCCGAGAGGATCGGCTTTCTTTTTCATATCAGCCCGCCAAGAAACGGCTGCGCAATATGCTCGACCAGCAACAGGCTTAACATCAGGAAAAGATACAGAATGGAATAACCAAACATCTGCCGCGCGGCCTTATGCGTTTTGTCGCGCAGCACGCGGATCGCGCAGATAATAAAAAATCCGCTCAGCAAAGAAGCACCCACCAGATAAACGGGCCCGCCGATGCCGGTAAAATAGGGCGCGAGGCTCACAGGGAACAAAACCAGTGTATAAATCAGCATCTCGATTTTGGTGCGGCTTTCGCCTTTCACTACCGGCATCATCGGCACCCCTGCCCGGCGGTAATCATCATTTCGGTAAAGCGCCAGCGCCCAGAAATGCGGTGGCGTCCAGAAGAAGATCAGAAGGAAAAGGGCAATCACAGGCAAACCCACCTGCCCTGTCACCGCCGCCCAGGCGATCACCGGCGGAAAAGCACCGGCAGCCCCACCAATCACAATATTTTGTGGCGTGCGGCGCTTGAGCCAGACTGTATAAACAAAAATATAAAACGCCGCTGCTGACGCCAGCAACACGGCTGCCAGCGCATTCACCGCCAGCCACATCAGCGCAACAGCGGCAAAAATCAGAGCGCCGCCGAAATCCCGCGCATTCTCGGGATCAATTCTTCCTTGCGGTATCGGGCGCAAGCGCGTGCGGTTCATGATCGCGTCGATATCGCGGTCGTACCACATATTGACCGCCCCACAGCCACCAGCCGAAAGCGCGATGCACATGATCGTGACAAAGCCGAGCAGCGGATGAATATGCCCCGGCGCCACCATCAGCCCCACAAAGCCGCTAAAAACCACCAGCGACATTACGCGTGGCTTCAGCAGCTCGAGATAATCCTTTACCCGCGGGCCGGCGGCGGAAAGCGTTGATGCGGCGAGATCGGTCATTGCACCTGCTCCGCCTGCGTTTTGGACGTTTTGGCAATCAGCTCGTCGGCCTGATCAATCGCATCCTGCGGATTGCCGTTTTTATCGGCGGCGGCGAGAATGCCACGCATCACCCGCGCATTCTCCGTATCCAAAAAGACTGGGTTTTCCTGTCCCTTGAAGAAAGCCGATTGGCCATTGGAAGTGAAATGGATGGCATAGCGCGAAAGCAGCATGAAAAATCCGCCGGCCCGATCGGAGAAAAAGAACGGCGATTCCTGCCGGTAGCCAACCGTCAGCGCCGGATTGCCGCCCGCGGCCGATTTGCAGCGGTGGCTTTTCACAAGCGAACGCGGAGGCTGCGAGGTATCATTCACCGAATAAACAGTTTCCGGATCATCACGCTTCAGATAAACGGCGCTCTCGATAGGCTCGGAGCCCTTCGGCGCAAATTCGATAAAATCGGCATAGGGGCCGAAGCAAAGATTTTTTGCATCGATGAAATTGAAAATTCGGGTACCATTTTCAAGCGTAATCATCGGCATATGCTCCAGCTTAACAAAACCGCCCTGAGTCAGTTTTTCCTGTTCGCGCGCAAGATCCGCTTGCGTTGTTAAAATCTCCGGCAAAAGCCAATCGCCGAGCTGCGCATCGAAAAAATTAACACGTAGTGTGCCGTCATCCTGGCCGTTCGTCTGCAAAACCAGATGGCCTCCCGGCGAGATATACGCGTTATCGATCATCACATGCCGGCTTTTGGCCGGTACTTCCACGCTATCGAGATTAGCCAGACCGCCCGTATTGTCGGCAAAAGCAGGTGACGAAGCGCTAAAAACGGATAGCAGACTCACGAAGAATGCAAAAACAAACGCTTTTCTTAACTTGTCTCTGTTCTTCGACATTTGTCCTCAATCGACCACTATCCGAAATGAGGAGCATGAGCAAAAGGAGCCGATATCGTTCTGAGCGGACCGGCAGTCCAGCCTTTCATTTTTTGGGCCAGTTTATCCAAATCTTCTTTTTTGCCAGTCGCCATGAAAAGACCTGGGACCGGCTCCCCATCATTTTCAACTACAATTTCTTGATCAAATTCCTTGATTATAGCCGGTGCAGCAGCGATGGCTTCAGCATCTTTTGTATAAAAAACGTACTGCATTTTTGCCCTCCCCATAGGCTGGAAAATTAATCAACCACTTCCGGCAATGTCTCGAAGGTGTGGAACGGCGGCGGCGAGGAAACGCTCCATTCGAGCGTGGTCGCACCTTCGCCCCAATAATTGGCGCCCACCTTGCGGCCCCAGAAAATGGTGTAGATCGCGATGCAGATAAAGAACAGCGTGGCACCGAACGATATAAACGAACCAACCGAAGCAATGTAGTTCCAGCCGGCGAACGCTTCCGGATAATCTGGGATACGGCGCGGCATGCCCTGAAGCCCGAGGAAATGCATCGGAAAGAAGGTGAGATTGACGCCAATGAAGGTAATCCAGAAATGCAGCTTGCCCGCCCATTCCGGATAGGTACGGCCGCTCATTTTGCCGATCCAGTAATAGAAACCGGCGAAGATGCCGAACACGGCGCCGAGCGACAGCACATAATGGAAATGCGCCACCACATAATAGGTATCATGCACCGGCAGATCGACCGCGGCATTTGCCAGCACCACGCCCGTCACGCCACCGACGGTAAACAGGAAGATAAAACCAATCGCCCATAGCATCGGCGTTTTGAAATCGATGCTGCCGCCCCACATGGTCGCGATCCAGGAGAAAACCTTCACGCCCGTCGGCACCGCGATAATCAGCGTCGCCGCTTCGAAATAGGCACGCGTATTCACATCGAGCCCGACCGTGAACATATGATGCGCCCAGACGATGAAGCCGATAAAACCGATCGACACCATCGCGTAAACCATGCCGAGATAGCCGAAAATCGGCTTGCGACTGAAGGTGGAAACCACCTGGCTGATGATGCCGAAGGCCGGCAAAATCATGATGTAAACTTCCGGATGTCCGAAGAACCAGAACAGATGCTGGAACAGGATCGGATCACCACCGCCCGCCGCATCAAAGAAACTGGTACCGAAATTGCGGTCGGTCAGCAGCATGGTGATCGCACCGCCCAGAACCGGCAGCGAGAGCAAAAGCAGGAAAGCCGTGATCAACATGGCCCAGATAAAGAGCGGCATCTTGTGCAGTGTCATGCCCGGCGCGCGCATATTGAAAATGGTGGTGATGAAATTCAGCGCACCCAAAATCGAGGAAGCGCCGGCCAGATGCAGCGCGAAGATCGCCATATCGACCGAAGCTCCGGGATGGCCGATGGCGGATGAGAGCGGCGGATAGATCGTCCAGCCCGTACCCGCACCCGGCCCTACAAAAGCCGAGCCCATCAAAAGCGCGAAGGACGGGATCAGAAGCCAGAAGCTGATATTGTTGAGGCGCGGAAAAGCCATATCCGGCGAGCCGATCATCAGCGGAATAAACCAGTTGCCGAAACCGCCAATCAAAGCCGGCATCACGGTGAAGAACACCATGATCAATCCATGCGCCGTAATCAGCACATTCCATTCCTGCCCGCCATGCACGATCAGCGAGCCGGGATGCATCAGATTGAGCCGCATCAAAACCGAAATCGCGCCGCCGATTAGCCCCGCCATACAGGCGAACAGCATATAAAGCGTACCGATATCCTTGTGATTGGTCGAACAGAACCAGCGGACAAAAAAGCCCGGCTTGTGATCGTGATGAGCGTGAGCAGTATCGTAATGAGCGGCGGTCATTGTGCATTTCCTGTTTCAGCAGTGGCGAAGTGAGCTGGCGCTCCAAGACTTCCCACATCCGGTTTCTTCGACTTCACCCAATCGGCGAATTTCTCCAGCGATACCGCCTCGATCACGATCGGCATATAGCCATGCCCCTGCCCGCAAATCATCGAGCATTGGCCGTAATAAATGCCCTCGCTCTTGATCTTGAGCCATACTTCGGAATTCCGCCCCGGCACCGCCATGCGGTTCACGGCAACCGACGGAATAAACCAGGAGTGTTCGACATCGCCGCCGGTGATATCCACGCGGATATTCTGCCCGACCGGCAGCACCAAACGATTATCCACTTCCAGCAAGCGCAGCGGCTGGCTCTTGATCAGCCAGCTTTGCGAGGCATCCTTGATCAGTTTATTGGCCTGATCCTGCGTAACGTCCGATGAATCCCAGATCGCGTGGCTGTCGAAATTGATGTCAGCCTGATCGGGATATTCGTAGCTCCAGTACCATTGATGACCTGTCACCTTCAGCGTCATGTCTGGCGTTGGCATCCGGTCGCTGTAGTAAAGCAGTGGGAATGAAATGAAGGCGAGGCCGAGCAGAATAAAGCACGGCACTAAAGTCCAGACGATCTCAAGCTTGATGTTATGCGCGGTGTTGCTCGGCACCGGATTCATCCACCGATTATAGCGCGCGATAACATACAGAAGCAGTGCGAGCACGAACACCGAGATGAACGTGATGAGTACTAGAAGAATGTTATGATAATATTCGATGTGCGCCTGAACCGGCGAAGCCGCGTCCTGCATGCCAATACCCCAGGGCATAGGCACACCATTCGCCAGCGCTTCCGGCGCGCCAATCAGTAAACAAAAAATGCCTGCGAGAATGGCGACGGCAAAAGCCGCGAAGCTTCTTTTTTGACGGTGAGGAAACACGGGCAAAAACTCCGGATTTAACGCGAAAGGCAAAAGCGCCGCGGCCCCGATTGGGCCAGCAAGACTCACGATGCCACGGCGTGTTTATAGCGGTTTTGCTCCGATCAAGCAAAGATTTACTTGATACGCCGCCGTAACGCCGTGTGCATGTTGATAGGGGTTATATGCCAAAAAATGGTCGCTGCAGCCTATTGAATGGCGAGGACCTGATAGAACCAAAAAGTATTGGTTGTTGTGTCATCAACACAGCCCACCAGCTTGCCGTTCAACGCCGCCGGCCATGTGCTCGATAGATTAGCCAGATCGTTGTTGGAATTGGCCGGATCGCCGATGGCGCCGGCATCATAATTGGCTACTGTCGTATCCAGCCCGGTTGCTTTTGCGTTAATTTGATCACACACGCCCTGCGAAACCTGCAACATGGCCATACGATCTTCAGCGCTGGTGCCGAGTGAAGGAATGGCCCCCGTCGGATAAATCCATGTATTGTTGATTGGGTCGTTCGCCATCGAAGCGACGGGAATTGTGATCCCGCCACCCGTCGGCGAGAACAAATCGGTCGAGTTTGAGGTGTTGTTGGGGCCAATCACGATGCTGTTAAAGTCGATGCCGCCTTCCATGAGGATGCGATCCATACCGACTTTGAGATTTTCACCGATCTGAATAAGCGCTGCAGCTTTCGTGCTGTTGCTTTCACTCGCCGTGCCGTTCGTGAACGAACCGCTACCGGCGGCGATCGCCGCAGCCAGAATACCAAGAATGGCAATGATGAAAAGGATCGGCCCGATCGCGATGCCGGCATCGGCAGCAAATCTTTCGGCGGGCTGTTCCTGCACTCTGCTCATTTCCCCATCCTTCGTCCGAATTCATCGCGTTGCGGGCGTTTCTTGCGACTCTTTTATACTACGCGGAACATTTTAATTTAGGGTTTTATGCAGATAGGCGGTAATCACCTGATTCACAAGTAGAATCTCTATGTTTGAGACAAAAGTCAACGTCGAACCTCGCCGATTTTGCCTTAAATTCAATGTTTGGCAGCTGGGTCGGACGCCTCAAAAGTTACGGTTTCGCCGAGCAACATGGCCCTCATCAGCGCGCCAGTACAGCGGCCAACGCACAACTCCTTAATCGTCCACCGGTATTTTGGCGACGAGACATCCACCGAGCGCACGGCACTAACCCAATCATGAAACTTGGCACCGTCGGTGCTCGATACGGTGATGGAGTTATCATTATTGCCGAGCGTAAAATTCATGCCGGAATAACGATGCTGCATGCGATCGATCAATGCCTTGGCATCGCGCGTATCGATCTGCTTGCGCGTAATTTTTGGCAGAATAGGCTCGGAAGCTGCAGCAGTTTCAGCGGCACGATGCGTGGATGCCGAAAGGCTGATGGTATAAAGGGTGAAGACCAGCATCAGGATCGCCGCGCCCCAACAAACGCTGACCACCACAATCGTCGCACGATCGAAGGTGTGGATCGCCTTGCTGACGAAACGGCCGCTCATAGCTTTTATGACCGATTTAAAATCGTCACTCATCGCTTGTTGCCCTTGGCTTCATATTCAATTTCGTTGGCATTACCGATGGCGACACCATTCGCCGTCGTCTCGATGGTTTTCCCGCCCATTTGATTGATACGGTCGGCGGTAACGTTCGTCGGCACAATCGCACGCCAGCGCATCTTGCCGTTTTTGATTTCATACACTTCAAGAAAGCCGTTGACGGCAAGCAGCCCATCATTGACATCAACGAAAGCCGAAATGTCGTCGCGCACCGGACTGCCGCGCAAGTCTTCGGCCGAGCGCAGAAGATCGGTGGTTTTATCCCGTGCACGGTCCTTAGCCGCCGAAAGATTGGCATTCGAGGTGATAATCACCATCGCCGTAAGCAACCAAAGCACAAAACAGAAACCAGTAAGCGCAAGCGCGCTAAGAACGGAAACAGTAGCCAGAATGCGCCGCGCGCGATCCTCAAACAGGGAGATCGAATACCACGGCGCCGGCGTTAACTTCAGAATGCGCTCAGGAACCAGTTCGACAATCGGCGCATCCCCAAGCTCGCGAGCCGTACGTTCGGCTTTGGCGCGCACCACCGAGCTCATGCCGCGATGAATTTGCAAACCGTCATTCATCACCGTCATCATGGTGGCGGCTTCATCGCTGTAAAAGGTGTAGCAAACGGGCGCGGGTTGCGCGTCTTTCATGCCGGGCAAGAGCGCGCCGAACGGACACCATGTGTTGGGATGCGAGGCAAGTTCGGCGCTGCGCACGGCCACATACCAGATACGATTTTCAATCGCCTGCCAGATGACATGCACACGTTCGCTGTCGCAAGCCTCGGCAGCGGCGTTCCAGACAATCTCCTCTTCCTTGCCCACCACACGCGGACAACAGCCGCCGATCAGCTCGGAAGGAAAATAATAATCGCCAAGCAATCCAGGTGCACTAACCAATACTTTGGTCAGCGAACTTCGATTGCCGCCAGGCGCGGCTTTGTCGTTATCCATCGCGCCGGTCGCAGATTTATCAAGCCCCGCAAACAGCTTTTCAATGCTGACGGTGAACCGGTCGATACCTTTTTTGAGAAAATCGCCAGCCATCAGGTGCTACTCCGCAGACTGTGTAGGCTATTGAGGAAGCCTTCGTTCTGAATCATCAGCAGGTAAATCATGGTCAAGACCACGGCGCCGAATAAAACCATCATGATAACGATACCAAGAACAGTGATACGTCTTTGGTCGGCTTTGGCCATCATGGCACGTTCGCCGCCGATGGCTTCATAGACTTCCGCCAGCTGATCGACCGATTGAATGGTAGTAATCTGATCGTGCTCGGCCTTGTTCAGCGGCCACCGCGCCAGCGCTCGCGCTGGATCCACGCCCGCCATAATGCGATCACGGCTGGCGAGCCAGTAACCACGTGTCGCGGGCTCAACCGTGCCCTCGATGATGATCTGAATGGCTTCCGCCAAAGGCACTTTACCGCGCAACAGGCGCGTCATGAGTTTGCAGGTGTCTTGTAACGAAACGTTGCGCAAATAACTCGAGAATATCGGCGTCTTCATCAAAATACGCGCTGTAAAATGTTCCGGCTTGTGGCGGTTCATCCAGTATAGGCCGGCGAGAACAACCGCCGCTACGCAAATGCCTGTAATAAGGACCAGCAGCGTTCCATTGATCCAGGTTGCCCGCTGAATGGCCGTATTGAAATGTTCGATAGCGTTTGGATCCTTGCTCGTCATCGGCTGCGTTTTTAGCCAGGGAATAAAGCCGAACTGCGCGCCCCATACGGCACCGATGATGTTGGTGATATCAAAAGAAAGCCAGCTCAGCGCCGCGATGATGGTTTTGTATTGCTTGCCTTTTTCTTCCGTATGCTCAATCGCATGTTGAATAACGCCTTTGAGATCGCCCGCGCGCTCACCAGCCGTGATGATCGCCATGGTGGCGGCATCCATCAGGCGCAAACCTTTCAGCGCTTCGGAAAATGAACCGCCACCCTTAAGCACCGTACGCGTCGGCAAGAAAGCCAGACGCCGATGCGGATCTTTTTCGCCTTCGATGATATTGAGCAAAGCTGTGCCTGCCGAAGCGGTCGCGCTTTGAAAACGCAGAGCGCGCAGGAGCTGCAACTGCCAGGCGCGTGAGCGCACATCCATCCATTCGAACATCGGCGGACGAAGTTCACGAATATCGATCGGCCAATAACCCTTGTTGCGAAGCTGGCGCCGCACGGCCGATTCATCCGGCAGATAAAAATCATCCTCATGTACGGCGACCGAACCGCCGGGCTGCGGCTGGGCGAAACGAGCGTGAAACAGTTTCATGTTTTCACCCTCCTATCGCGGATGGCCCACGCGCGTGGCCGCTTCTTCGACCAGCAGCGAGGCGCCCATATTGGCATCGACGGCATTACGCCGGATAAGATCGACAATGGTCTGGCGGCGCGGAATGTAAATCGTGCCCGGCACATCGACGACGGATGCCGTAACGTTTGAAACCATCATTTCCGTAATCGCCCGTCGGCTCGCCTGATCTTCGGGCGGGAACATCGCTTCCAGCGCCAGCGTTCGGCCAAGAAAGCCGGTGCCGTTGCACAGATCACAACCCTTCGGCATCGCCAGCGCCACCATTTCCTCCGGATCGAGACCGATATCGGCGCAGTGCTCGACCGTTTTGAAAACATCCAGCGCTTTTTCAGTTTTGTGGCAAGCCGGACAAACGGTTTTCACAAGGCGCTGCGAAAGGCTCGCGATCAGCGCATGGCCGAGAATGTACAAACCGCTCGTGCGATAGGCTGAAGTCAAAAAGCCGTCGATACGATCGAGCGTATGCAACGCATCGACCGCGTGAACCGTGGTGATAACCAAATGGCCCGATTCCGTGGCGCGCAAGGCAGCTTCCACCGTATCGCTATCGCGCATTTCGCCGACGATGATGACATCGGGATCGTGTCGCATCAAAGCGCGAATAATTTCGGCGATGGTGTTGGCCGAATTATCCGTCACCGATGTCTGATCGACCAGTGGCATATCATATTCGACCGGCGCTTCGACCGAATAAACCGCACGCGAGGCGCGATCGATTTCCTGAATGATACCGTAAAGCGTCGTCGATTTACCGGAGCCGGTCGGACCGCTCACCACAATCAGGCCGCCGTCTTTTGTATGTCCATGAATTGATTTTCGCAAACGCTCGGCAACGTGCGGCGCATGCAAAAACAATTCATCAAAGCTGCGCAGATTTTCACGATCGAGCAAACGAAGCGTGAGTTTCTGTCCCGAAGGCGCCACCGGCAAAGCCGCGACACGAACATCGATCATGCGGCCTTGCCATTCGAAGGCAAGACGTCCGTCTTGCGGATGCTGGCGGTCGGCGGCGTCCATCTTTGCGTCAGTTTTAACGCGAGTAACGATTGGCGCCATCACGCGATGCGGCACCAGATGCTTGTAAACAAGATCGCCGTCGACGCGATAGCGTATCCAGCAACGCGCATCGTCTTCCTGCAACGAAAGATGAATATCCGAAGCGCGGCCTTGCAGGGCTTCGCCGAGAATATCATTGACCGCTTGTTCGACGAGCATCGCGTCGTCCGGGTCTTTCGAGAGCGCCGCCAGCACGCGCAAGAGACGTTCACCGGCCACTTCGCTTTGTTCGCGCATCAACCGCGCGAGTTCGGCGCGATCCCACGGCTCGACGTCAACCTTCAGCACTTCGTGATTGGCGCGTTGCAAGGCGCCCGAGATACGCACGAGATCTGCATCGTCAAGCCGATCGCCGACGGCGATTTTAAGAATGCCCTTGCGCAGTTCGAGCAGACACACGCCCATCGCCGCCTGCTGCGCGGCCGAAACATAAAGCCGCAGCGATTGCATAGTGAGATCTTCCTGAGCACTTCCGCGCTTGGCGGCATGGTCGCGCGTTTCGACCGAGAAGCCGTTGCGGCGCAGAATTTCATCGATCGCCAGATGGCGGCCATTGGCACGGCGCATCGCCTGCTCCGCCAACGCCAATTCATAATGGCGGGGCTGAATCTTGAGCGCTTCGCTTTGCGTCTTGATGTTATCCGGCGGCAATATCTCGCTCATGGCGAGGCCCCCTTCGAACCAGCAGGCAAAGTCGTGCTCGATGAAGTCGAAGATGTAGATGTTGTGGTCGTGGTTTTTTTATCTTTGCTATCGGATTTATTATTGCTCTTTTCATGCGCCGCTACTGCATGAGCGACCAATTCCGTCGACGCCTCCAGCTTCAGCGTCTTCTCTTTCCCATCCACAGAAATTTTGACCGACTTTGCATCGACCGAAACCACCTTGGCCGTGCTGTCGCCATCGAGAGGGATTTCATCGTCAAGATCAGCCACCTTTGTACTGCCGTCAGGCAAAAGCAAAAGCGCGCGATTGCCAACCGTACCGATCAGATGCAGCACATGGTCGCCCGCGGGTTTAGCTCCGAGCGCCGATGATGGCAGCGCCGGAATGCGCGACATCTGCCCGTCAAGCTCATCCGCCGAGGGAGGCAATGGCGCACTCCCTTTTGACATTATTGGAGTAAGAATGCTTTCAGGTTTTGCCGGAGTTGCACCAGCATCCGCCGTGCCGAAACCTTTGGTTTTGCCGCGTATCGGCACAACCGCAAAACCTTTGCGGCCGCTGTGGCGAATGATGAGATCGGTGGAAACCTGACTTTGCTCGGTCGGCGTCCATACAATCGTCACGGGGCAAGATTCACCCGGCTTCAATTCCATATCGACGGTACAACCGCTATCCATAACCTTCAGATCGTTATCGGCCTCAATCACATCGATCGAATAAAGAGAAATAGGGTCCGGACTATCATTGACCATCAAGGCCGAGCGCGCCGCCTTGCCATTCACTTCGATGTCGCCAAAATCGACATTGGTTGCATCCTTCGGCGGGCTAATCGCAAGGCCGGATTCTTTTTTCTCATCGACACCGCCGCCGGTCGTTTTTCCCGTCAACTTCGCGCGCGCGATACGGCCGGCGCCGTTATGCGTCATCAGCGCTTCCACGGTCCAGGCGCCGGAGGCCGATGGCGTTACCGAAACTTCCACGCTGCAACGGCTTTGCGGAGCAATGCTGCCCTGCTTCGAGCAATCGTCGTTCGAAATCGTCGCCTCGACATTAGTATCGCTATTGACGACCATCTTCTCGACTTGCACCGGCGCGTTGCTTTCGTTGACGAAAAACAGCGTCGTGCGGCGCGTCATGTGTATGGAGGTATCGCCAACCTCAACCTCGCTCTTCGGTTCGACCTTCACAGCCTCATCATCATCGCCAGCTTTGGAAGAACCGGGCTGCATAAAGGCAGCATCGCGCGCCATGGCTGGAGGCAGCGTCAACATCCCCGCCAGCGCCATACCCAGACACCAAATTCCCACCGCCCATCGGGCGCGGCATGTCCTCATGGTTTCGCCTCGGCCGAACTGGTATCGGCGGCACTTTGCGCCGTACCCGGCTGCAGAAGTTGATCGAAGGCGTGACTAAATCCGCGTTGCATCATGCGCTGATCGACCGGCGCGGCCTCATCGCTGGCCACAACAGGTGCGTTTCCATAAGGCACCAAGGGTTGAGGCTGCGCCGCGTTCGGTTCCTTGAGCATCAATTCAGGCGGAGGTGCTGCCGTCGCATAAGGCGTCAAGGGTTGAGGCGCATCCACGGAAGATTGTCGTCCCGGCAAATCCAGCGCCTTGGCGCCATCCTTGTCGATAACCATGGCGGCCGGAAGCGGTCTCGCCAGCTCTTTCTTTTTTGCCTCTTCGGTCGCAACCTTGTCGGAGAACATAATGACTGACGGTTTCACCATGATGACGAGCTCTGTATTTTGCAATTGGCTGTCGCCATACATTGGGATACGCGCATCACCCGGCAACGGGATACCCTGGCGGCTGTTGGTATCAGACGAAGAGACCATACCAGCCATCACCAGATTGTCGCCCGGACGCACACGAATGATGGTGGAGACCGCGCGGTTGGTGGTCGTCGGTAGATCGATGGTCTCGCCGCCGCTGTTGGTGGGATTCAGACTTTGCAAATTGGTGATGTTGAGATTGAAATTGGCAAAGACCACGCCGTTTTCAAAAGCACCACTGACGCCGATCGAAAGACCTGTTGAAATGCTGGAGGTCGAGACCGTATTCGTGCCCACACCACTGCTCGGAGAGCCGGTTGTCGTGCCGCTGATATTGCTGGCAGTAACGAGCTGACCGATCGAAGAAATATAATTCGTCTGGCCGCCGACCGTGAACTGGGCGCTGGAGCCAGAAACGAAAGTGATTTGAGGATTACTGATGGTTTGCAGCCGGCCCTGCGTGGACAGGAACGAGGCCACAAGATTGGCGCTGATGCGCCCCGCCGTGACGGCGCCGAAAGTTACGCCGCTGCCGATGGCCGTGATAGCACTCGCGGGTGCGGATAGTTTGAGATCTTCAAAATTGCCGCCGATCTTGCCAACCTTCAGACTGTTCCAGTTGATGCCTTCGGCATTTTCTTTGTTCAGCTGCACTTCCCAAATATAAAGCTGCAGAACGACCAGCGGCCTTCCTGTGCGCAGCTCTTCCAGATATTCGCGCACATGCTCTTCACCTTCCACATCGGTGGTGTAGATAATATTGCCACCCTGCTCATCGACGCGCGCCTTGTCGCCCGACAAATCTGAAATTGCATCGGCCATCGTATTCCCTGCGGCCGAAGAAACGCTCGCAACGGTAGCTGCGGATGGTGCAGAACCCGAAGACGACGAACCGCTATTCAATAATCCGCTCGACCCACTCGCCCCACTGCTGTTGCTGGCCAGCGAAACACCGCTCAGGCCGCTGGCCTTGGCAATGGGCGGCAAGGGGACGATAAAGGTTTCCTTGTCTTTCAGTTCAAGTGAGCCATGGCGGTAGGAACAAAACACTTTTCCGGCGGAGCATATTTTTTCAACCACTTGCGGCAAGGGCCCGCTTAAATTCACGACGGTGACAAGATGATCGCCAAAAGTTCCGGCATCCCACGATAAAGAAACGTCGGTGCCTTTAAGGACCGCTTGCAGTGCGGACGCAACCGGAACAGCATCCAGATTGGTGGTGGGAATGATAATGCTGCCCGGCAGCGCTTCACTGCTGATCAATTTATGTTCATGCAGCGCCGAGCCGATTTCCAGCGTAACAATCGGCGGGTCTTCCTCGCCGCGCACAGTTTCATCCTGATTGGGAACTTCGGCGACGTATGGATTGCGACCGGTGGTTGGCTGAGCGTCCGGTGAATCGCCCGCACAACCAGCTCCCACAAGCATCGCGAGGCCCGCGATCAGGAGCCAGCGGAACCCCTTGCTGAGATGCTCTACCGAGTATGTGTTTATGGTCATCAGATCCCCACTTCCCACACGGCAGGCGCCGCGTCCCCGGCAGCCAGAAATGCGTGGCCGCCAGCCACCGCTGCCCCACGCCATTGGAGTAAAGAGCGGGGCGGGTTGATATTTCGTTAACCCTATTTAATAAAAGAAGAATTTGGCGTTTTGACCCCACCTCGACTCGAGATTTTGGAGTCGGACTCGGAGTCGTCCTATAATTTGCAATATATATCAATATGTTATATGGATACGCGACCTGCGTGACAAGAGAATCCCACATGACAGAAAAAGTTACGGCCACCATCTGCTCTGCCACCCAATCGCCCGAGCTTGCGAGGGTCGCCGCCCAATTCGCGGTCGCCATCACGCCCGCCATGCGGGCCCTGATCAATGCCGAGGATCCTCATGATCCCATCGCCGCTCAGTTTGTTCCCTCGGAACGCGAGCTGGAGATAAACCCCGGCGAACTCGCAGATCCCATCGGCGACAAAGCCTACAGCCCCGTCGATGGCATCGTCCATCGTTATCCGGATCGCGTGCTGCTGAAACTCGCCCATGTCTGCGCCGTTTATTGCCGCTTCTGTTTCCGGCGCGAGCAAATTGGCCCTACCGCTCACGGCTTGTCAGCCGATGCACTTGAAACAGCTTTGTCTTACATCGAAGCACATAAAGAAATTTGGGAAGTCATCCTCACCGGCGGCGATCCGCTGGTGCTTTCCGATCGCAGGATTGCCGAAGTAATCGCCCGGCTCAATGCAATCGAGCATGTGAAAATAATCCGTATCCATACGCGCATTCCGGTGGTCAACCCGGCACGCATCACACCGGAACTGATCAAAGTTTTGCGCGGGCACAAACCGGTTTACGTTCTCCTGCATTGCAATCATGCACGCGAACTAACGCCGGAAGCGCGCGCCGCCTGCGCACGATTAGTCGATGCCGGCATTCCCATGCTGTCGCAAAGCGTTCTGTTGCGTGGTGTGAATGACGATGCCGAAAGCCTCGGCGATTTGATGCGCGCGTTCGTCGAAAGCCGCGTGAAGCCGCATTATCTCCACCAACTCGATTTCGCCCGCGGCACCAGCCATTTCCGCGTGCCTCTGGCGAAAGTCCAAGACCTCATGCGCCGCCTGCGCGGTCATATTTCAGGCCTCTGCCAGCCCACTTTGATTATCGATATTCCCGGCGGCGCAGGCAAGGTTCCGGCAGGACCAGTATATGTAAAGCCGAACGGCAGCGACTGGACCATCGAAGATTATCGCGGCAGACCACACGCCTACAGCGATCGCCTCAAAGATTGAAGACAATCATGATCAACCTTATAACCCTCCCATGACCGAAAAACCTCTCAGCTTCATCACCGGCGCCACTGGCTTTCTTGGTTCAGCCGTCGCACGCGTGCTGCTCGAAAAAGGTCACCGCCTGCGCGCGCTGGCGCGGCCTGGCAATGACCGCCGCAATCTCGCCGGGCTGAATGTTGAAATCGTCGAAGGCGATCTCGGCCGTCCTGCAAGTTTCCGTGAAGCGCTCAAAGGTTGCCACGCGTTGTTCCACGTCGCCGCCGATTATCGCATCTGGGTGCCGGATCCTGCCGCCATGCACCGCATCAATGTCGATGGCACACATGCGTTGATGGAATCCGCCATTGTCGCCGGCATCGAGCATATCGTTTACACAAGTTCCGTCGCCACGCTGGGCTCCAACAAAAATGGCGTGCCCGCCGATGAAACGACGCCCGTAACTTTCGCCGATATGATCGGCATCTACAAAAAATCCAAATTTCTTGCCGAGCAGGAAGTGCAGCATCTCATCCGCCAGCACAATCTCCCCGCCGTAATCGTAAATCCCTCCACCCCCATCGGCCCGCGCGATATCAAGCCAACGCCGACAGGCCGCATCATCACCGAAGCCGTGAAAGGCCGCATTCCAGCCTTCGTCGATACCGGATTAAATGTTGTCCATGTCGATGACGTGGCCATGGGCCATTGGCTCGCCTACGAGCGCGGCACGATCGGCCAGCGCTACATTCTCGGCGGCGAAAATCTGGGCCTCGGCGAAATTCTCGGCATCATCGCCGGCATCGTGAACCGCCCCGCGCCCACCATCAAACTCCCGCGCACCCTTCTCTTCCCCCTCGCCTACGCCGCCGAAGCCTATGCCCGCGCGACAGGCAAAGAGCCTTTCGTCACGGTCGATGCCTTGCGCATGGCGAAAAAGAAAATGTTTTTTTCATCATCCAAAGCCGAACGCGAACTCGGCTACAAGCCCCGCGCGGCACGGCTAGCGATCGAAGATGCAATCGACTGGTTTCAGAAAGAAGGGTATTGTTAACAGTTCGTCATCCCGGAAAATTTTCACTTCGCCGTAGGCGAATGAAAATTTATCCGGGACCCAGTTACGGTTTCCGCTAGGCCATGCTCGCTGGACGCGTAACTAGGTCCCGGATAAACTTTCTTTCGTCCAGCTTTGCTACCCTACGCTGGCCGAAGAGAAAGTTTTCCGGGATGACGCTCTCAGAAAAGGCCGCTTAATGATGATTATAGCAAGTCTCCTCTCCCTCCTCGGCTGGCTTTATCTCGCGCTCTTTCACGGGCGCTTTTGGCAACCCTTGCTGCCGCCTCTTGCCCACGCGCCCGCAACATGGCCGAGCGTCGATATCATCGTGCCCGCGCGCGATGAGGCGGAAGCTCTGCCGCTAAGCCTCCCCTCCCTACTTGCGCAGGATTATCCCGGCAATTGGCGCATTCTTTTGGTAGATGATCACAGCACCGATGGCACCACCGAGCTCGCGCGCAAGCTGGCGGAAAAAGCGCCGGCCAATCGCCTGACCGTGATCACGGCACCCGAACTGCCGCAAGTCTGGAGCGGGAAAATTTCGGCGATGCAGGCGGGCGTCACGAAAAGCCATGCCGATTATATTTTATTCACCGATGCCGACATCAAACACTCCTCCTACAATCTGCGCGCGCTGGTGATGCGCGCCACGGAAGAAAAGATCGATCTCGTTTCACAAATGGTGCGGCTGCATTGCCAAACCTTCGCCGAAAAATTGCTGATCCCCGCTTATGTGTTTTTCTTCGCCCTGCTTTACCCTTTCCGCCGCGCCAACAACCGCTATTCGAAAGTCGCCGCAGCCGCCGGCGGCGTGATGCTGATCAACCGCGTAGCGCTTGATCAAGCCGGTGGCCTTGAAAAAATCCGCTCGCAACTGATCGATGATTGCGCACTGGCGCGCCTGATCAAAAACAATGGCGGCCGCATCGAGCTAACGCTAACTCGAGAGACCGAAAGCCTGCGGATCTATCACCGCCTCGGCGATATCGCCCAGATGATCTCGCGCACGGCCTATACCCAGCTCCATCATTCGCCGCTGCAGCTGGCGGCCACACTTTTGGGCATGACCATATTGTTCCTCGCGCCCGCACTCTTGCCGCTAAGCTCCCATCTTTTCGCCGGAACCATTGGGCTGATAGCGCTGGCCGCCATGTTTTTACTCTATTTACCAACCATCCTTTTTTACGATTTACCCTGGTTCTGGGCCTTCATGTTGCCCCTGTCCGCGTTAATTTATATGGGCGCCACTGTCGACTCCGCCCGGCTTTACTGGCAAGGTAAGGGGGGAATGTGGAAAGGGAGAACGCAGGTTTAGAGGCTAGAGGCTGGAGGCTAGAGGCTAGGGGAAAGGCCCCTGCTTTTTGCCAGCCTCAAGCCTCCAGCCTCTAGCCTCATGACATTATCGGCGGCACAAACCATCGAAGCCCCCAGCGGCAAAAGCCGCGGCGGCGAGAATTTTCCGGTCGGATCGTTTTTGATCCGCCCCGATTTGCGTGCGCATGTCCACGCATTTTATAAATTCGCCCGTGCCGCCGACGATATCGCCGATCATCCCCTGCTTGAGCCACAAGTAAAAGTCGCGCGCCTCGAGCGTTTCGCCGATGTGCTGCTGGGTGCATCCGGCGATGACTCCCCGAGCGCCACCAGCATGCGCCAAAGCCTGCTCGAAACTGGCATCACGCCGCAGCATTGCCTCGATCTCCTCACCGCCTTCAAGCGCGACGCCACCAAACTTCGCTACGAAGATTGGGACGATCTGATGGATTACTGCCGCTATTCGGCCTCGCCCGTCGGGCGGCAAGTGCTGGCGCTGCACGGCATCGGCGATGAAGCCTGGGCCGCAAATGATGCGCTCTGTTCCGTCCTTCAGGTCATCAACCATATTCAGGATTGCGCCGACGATTACGCCCAGCTTGATCGCGTATATATCCCCGAAGAAATTCTCGCCGCCGAAGGCGGCCGCATCGATCATCTCGCGCGCAAAATGGCCACACCGGGCCTGCGCAAAACGCTGGATGTCATGCTGAATAAATGTGATGCGATGATGCCCCTGGCTCGCCAGCTCCCCCGCTGCGTGCCGGATGCGCGCCTGAAATGCGAAACCTCGATCATCTGCGTGCTGGCCGGCCAGCTCATCCGCCTCCTGCGCAAGCGCGACCCTCTGCACGATAATGTAAAACTAGGCAAAATCCCGGTTACGGGCGCAGCGCTCGCCGGTATTGCAAGAGCATGGTTTTAGATTATGCGTGAACAAAACGCGCAGCAGGTACGGTGGCCACCTCTCCCCTCGAGGGAGAGGGTAGAAAATCTTAGCGAATTTCTTTTTGAAGAAAGTCGCTTAGATTTTCTTGGTGAGGGGGTTCTCGACGGAGAGACACCCCCTCTCCTGCGAAAACTAAGGCTTGCCAAGAAGGGCAAGCCTAAGTTTTCGCTTCCCCCCCCTCCGGGGGGGGAGGCGCCCCTAATGTCCATCCCCTATCCCCAAGCCCTCGCCGAAGTCAAAGCACGCGTCAACGCTTCGCGCACGTCCTTTCATGCCGGGATGAATTTGCTGCCCAAGGCACGGCGCGAGGGCATGTATGCGCTCTATGCTTTTTGCCGCGAAGTGGATGATATCGCCGATGATGGCGCCACGCTCGAAACCCGCCAGCGCGATTTGCAGCACTGGCGCGGGCGGATCACCGAATTGTTTCGTGGAAATGCGGGCGATCCCATCACCGCTGCCCTCGCCCCCGCCGTCAAGCAATTCGCCCTCGCCGAAAAAGATTTTCAGGACATCATCGATGGCATGGCGATGGATGCCGGCGCACCCATCTGCGCGCCGGATATGCCAACGCTCGATCTTTATTGCGATCGCGTCGCCAGCGCCGTCGGCCGCGTTTCGGTGCGTATTTTCGGCGATGCAAGCGCGGATGCGATGGATGTCTCCCACCATCTCGGCCGCGCCTTTCAGCTCACTAATATTTTGCGCGATCTCGCCGAGGATGCCGCGCGCGGCAGGCTCTATATGCCGGAAGAATTACTCGCGCGGCACGGCATAACCACGCGCGCGCCCACTGAAGTGCTGAAAGACCGCAAACTCCCCGCCGCCTGCCGCGATCTCGCCGCCCGCGCCCGCGAACATTTCGAAAGCGCCTGTGCCGCGATGAAAAAATGCAAACCCTCCGCCATGCGCCCCGCCCGCATGATGAAAGCCTATTATTACGCGATTTACGAACGCCTGCTTGCCGCCGACTGGCAAGACCCGACGCTGCGCGTCACCCTCCCCGCCTGGCAAAAATTGTGGCTGGCTTTGAAGGGGCTAGTAACTAGTGGTTAGTGGTTAGCGATAAAAATTTATCACGCAAAGTTTTTTATGCTATTCCCTAGCCACTAACCACTAATCACTAGCAACTAATGACCAGACACATCCACGTTATCGGCGGCGGAGTAGCAGGCCTTTCGGCGGCGTTGCAGCTTTCTCTTATGGGGGAAGCGGTCACGCTTTATGAAGCTGCGCCTTTTGCGGGCGGGCGGTGCCGTTCCTATTTCGATCAGGAGCTCGGCTGCCGTCTCGACAATGGCAATCATCTGGTTTTGTCGGGCAATGCCGCGATCAATGACTATCTTTATCTCACCGATGCGCAGGATACGATGTACAGCCCGCGCGCGCCTGTGTTTCCCTTTATGGATCTCGAAACCGGCAAGCGCTGGGTCACGCGCATCAATCGCAGCCGCATGCCGTGGTGGATTTTGGGCAAGAATCGGCGCGTGGCCGGAACTAATCCCGGCGATTATCTTTCGGCTCTGTCCGTGATCACCGCCGGGCGCAACGATACCGTCGCCTCGCGCCTCGATACGCACAGCATGCTCTACCGCCGCTTTTGGGAGCCGCTCACCATCGCCGCGCTGAACACCGAGCCCCAAATCGCCTCCGCCCGCCTGCTCACCAATATTTTCTGGCAAACTTTCGGCGCCGGCGGCAAAACCTGTTGCCCGATGATGGCGAAGGTCGGTTTATCGGAAAGTTTCGTCAATCCCGGCATCGCAGCCCTTCGCCGAGCCGGTGCCGCGATCAAATTTAACCACCGCCTGCGCAGCTTTCAAATCCGCGATCGGCGCATCTGCGGTTTGCAGTTCGGCAGCGGCTTGCAGGAAATCGATCCGCAGGATTGGGTCGTCCTGGCCGTACCCGCCTGGATCGCGCGCGAATTATTGCCCGGCCTTTCCGCACCCGATGATTTCCGCTCCATCATCAACGCCCATTTCCGGGTGGATGTGCCACAAAACCCCGCCGGCCTCACCGGCCTCATCGGCGGCCTCGCCGAATGGGTGTTCGTGCGCGATGGCGTCTGTTCCGTCACCGTCAGCGCAGGCGAACGCCACGCGGGCCGCGCGGTGCGCGATATGGCAAGGCTTGTATGGCAGGACCTGGCCACGCTTTACGATCTCGATCCCGAGAAAGTTCCGCCGCACCGCATCTTCAAAGAAAAATTCGCCACCTTCACCGCCACACCCGCGCAAGATGCCAAACGCCCCCTCCCCTTCGATTTCCGCTGGCAAAATATGGCGCTGGCAGGTGAGTGGACGGCGACCGGCTTGCCTTCAACCATTGAGGGCGCGATACGCTCGGGGTTCAAGGCGGCGCAGGTGGTGGCAAGATGGGGTGACTAGATTTAAGCGGGCTGCAGCGCCGGCGCCGCAGCATGTCGGCGCGCATGGGAATTTTGCTCCATAACGACAAGCCTCACAAAGGCAGCCGTGTAACAGACCATCTTGGCCGCATTCAGCGTCCAGTGTTGGGTACCGTGCAATACTCCATCACGGACAACTTCTTCCACGCCATACCCGAAAGCCCCGGCGAGCCATACGAGCCCCGATTGCTGGCCAGTGACAAACCATTGTGCCGCGCGCGTGGGGGCCGCGACGATCGCCCCGGTGATGGCCGCTCCGGCGCGTTTAAACATGGTTTGATGCGCCGCTACCCTAAAGCTGTTTTTGATCTTGTCATTCGCCCGGCCAAGAGCTGAATCGAGCGCCTCAAGTCTACGAGGCATTAAGTTGCGCGTCACCGTCGCGCAGAAACCCATCAGGCAGAAAGCGGAGGCAATCGAATTGCCTGATAAAAGAAAGGTCAATCCCCCCGTCCAGTGCAAATGCGGATTAAAAAAGAAACTCGACAGCCCCCTGTTTGTGCCGCGCTCCATAGCATCCATGATATGGGATGGCGCTAGATTCAAACGACGCGGCAGTCGAAAGGCAAGAGCGACCGGTTTCGCAATCCCACGTTCTCTTTCCGCCGGCTCGAAAGATTCGAGTAAATTACCGGTCGCCAGAAAAGCCGTGGCCCCCATGACCGGTGAAATGCCGGATTCCAGAATATCGATTCCCACCAGCACCGCTTGAGAAAGTCCTTGCGTCATGATCGAGGAACGCGGCCGGCTGATGTAAGCATAGGATGCCCGTTTCACTTTCGGCCATAAAGTGCGGCTTACTGTTACGGGATGGGCGACAAAATGCGCGGCATTCAGCGCCGCACTTTTTATCGCGCTATTCATGAAGCAGATCGGATTGAACGGCCGCGACGACGTTTCGGCGGCCGGCGCAATTGTTGGCTCTAGGATTTCGGTTTCAGGGGATGTCGTTGCCGTTGGCGTGGAGGCTTCCCGCATTCTTCGGCCTTCGGCGATGCTATCAAACCAGCCAAAGACGCATACCGAAGCCGTGTTCCACAAAATCCCCTGCCAACCGGCGGTAAAAACGCTGGCGAACCCCATACCCGTTCCGCCTAAAACGGCGGGATCGACGGCCGCATGGCCCAATTTCCAAAGTCTCTCGTGAGTAATTTTTTCCAAGCTCGCCTGCCTGTGCACAACAGAATGCGCGCAGGCTACTTATCGCTGCATAAAAAACTTATAGGGATTGTGGAGTTAACCTTATTCCGCGTCTTCCGTCGCCGGCGCAGCAAACGCTTCTTCCCAGGTTCCCTTGGTCGCCGCCTTGCTATATTCGGTAGCTCTTGCCTCGAAGAAGTTCGCATGTTCGGCGCCGTTCAGCATTTCATCCATCCAGGGCAGCGGATTTTTTGCCACACGATAGATCGGCTGCAAGCCGAGCTGGGTCAAACGCCGGTCGGCAATGTAGCGGATGTAGGATTTCACCTGATCAGGCGCTAGCCCTTCAACCCCACCCAATTCAAAAGCGAGATCGATGAAGGCATCTTCATGGTCGACGATGGTATCGCAGGCCAGATAAAGCTCGCGCTGGAAGCTGTCGGTCCAGATAAACTTGTTCTCGTCAATGAAGGTGCGGAACAGGCGAATCATGGAATGGGTGTGCAGGGTTTCATCGCGCACCGACCAGGTGACAATCTGCCCCATGCCCTTCATTTTGTTGAAGCGCGGGAAATTCATCAGCATCGCGAAGGAGGCGAATAACTGCAGTCCTTCCGTGAAAGCGCCAAACACCGCCAGCGTGCGCGCGATTTCAACCGGGCTGTCGCAGTTGAAATTCTGCATGTAGTCGTATTTGTCCTTCATTTCCTTGTAACGAAGGAACGCCGAATATTCGACCTCAGGCATGCCGATCGTATCCAGCAAATGCGAATAGGCCGCGATGTGCACGGTTTCCATATTCGAGAAAGCCGACAGCATCATCTGTATTTCAGTCGGCTGGAAGACAGTTGCGTATTTCTTCATGTAGCAATTGTTCACTTCCACATCCGCCTGCGTGAAGAAGCGGAAAATATGCGTGAGAAGATTGCGGTCCCCCGCCGTCAGCTTATGCCGCCAATCCTTGACATCATCCGCCATTGGCACTTCTTCCGGCAGCCAGTGAATCTGCTGCTGCTTGCGCCACGCCTCATAGGCCCACGGATAACGGAAGGGCTTATAGACAGGATTGGGGGTGAGAAGACCGGACATGGGCTAAGCTTACTCCTTCAGAGACGGGTTTCCAGAACAAAAAGCTTAAACCTCCTCCCCCTTGCGGGGAGGACGCGAAAACTTAGACTTGCCCTTCTTGGCAAGTCTTAGTTTTCGCTGGTAGGGCGGGCCGCAAAAGACAATCTAGTCCAAACTATTCTTCCCCCTATTCACCCGTTCGCTCTCTTTGTTTTCCCTGATCAAAAAGGCGAGGATGAAGGTGATAACGAAAAGTGCAATGTCGGTAATGATCATTTTCGCAAACAGTTCCGGACGCCAGGTCTGGAACCACATCTGAATGACGCCCATGGCAATACCAATCAGAAACAGCAAAAAGCAAACGAGAGTCAGCGGCTTCATCCCTTGACCTCCTCAACCACAACGGCCGTACCGTAGCAAAGCACCTCGGTAACGCCGGCCATGATTTCGGTCGTGTCATAGCGGATCGCGATCAACGCGTTGGCGCCATGTCGTTCGGCATGCTCACACATGATGTTATAGGCATCGAGCCGCGCTTTTTCGCAGAGATTGGTATAAATCGTGATGTTGCCGCCCAGAACAGTTTGCATCCCGGCCAAAAAGCGCCCCACCATCGAGCGCGACCGCACCACAATCCCGCGCACGATGCCGATGTTGCGCACAATCTTGTAGCCGGAAATTTCAAGCGCACTCGTGACCATGGATGGATTCATGTGCCCTGCTCCGTTTGTTTGTTAGGCGGTTTTTTTCATGGCAGCGTCGATGCGGCTGCGAATTTTATTGAGCAGCTCCATCGTCCAGGCGGAATCCATCAAATTGGCTTTCTTGCGATCAATCTCATCGAGCGCCGAATTACCGTAATGCGCACGGAAATAATGGAGCGATTCAAGCGTCTGCCTTACATCGGCCGGCAAAACATCGTCGCTGGCACTTTCCAGAATAAGCTCAAGGTCCTGCGCCTTGCCAAACATGACCGCATCTTCAATCTCGCTCGCGAGCGAGGGGCTGATATCAAAACTTTCGTCGTCGCCTACTGACACGCCAAACACTCCTCATACTTCTTCTCTTCTTCAACAAGCGGCAGCGCGTCATCATTAGCGGCGGCGGTGCCCTGATAGGTTTCCGTCTTGGGCGCCTTATGTTCCGCGCCGGCCGAAGATTCCGCACGCTGCAGCGATTTCGAGCGGCAATAGTAAAGGCTCTTCACGCCACGCTTCCATGCCGAGAAATGGATGAGGTGCAAATCACGTTTATGCACATCCGCCGGCAGAAAAATGTTCAAGCTCTGCGCCTGGCACACATAAGGTGCCCGGTCGGCCGCGAGATCGATGAGCCAGCGCTGATCGAGCTCGAACGCCGTTTTGTACACCAGCTTTTCGTGATCGCTGAGGAAGTCGAGATGCTGCACCGAACCTTCACGCGTGGTGATGCTGCTCCAGGTATCCTCATCATTATGGCCATACTTCTCCAGCACCTGCGCCAGATATTTGTTGCGCACGGCAAAACTGCCCGAAAGCGTCTTGTGCAGGAAGCTATTGGCAGCATTGGGTTCGATGCCGGGGCTTGTGCCACCGCAAATGATCGAGATCGAAGCCGTCGGCGCGATCGCGATCTTGTTCGAGAAGCGTTCCATGATGCCATACTCGGCGGCATCCGGGCAGGCTCCGCGCTCTTCGGCCAAGGTGACCGAGGCAACATCCGCCTGCTGCTTGATATGGTGGAACATACGTTTGTTCCAGACCTTGGACATCACGCCTTCGATCGGCACATTCTGGCTTTGCAGGAAAGAATGCAGCCCCATCACGCCGAGCCCAACCGAACGTTCGCGCGCGGCTGAGTATTTGGCACGGGCCATGCTGTCCGGCGCACGCTTGATGAAATCTTCCAGCACATTGTCGAGGAAGCGCAGGCAATCCTCGATAAAGGTCGGATGCGTTTCCCATTCGAGAAACTTCTCGAGATTAAACGAAGAGAGACAGCACACCGCCGTACGTTGCTGACCATCTTTATCCAGGCCCGTCGGCAGCGTGATTTCACTGCAGAGGTTCGACATCTTGACCGTCAGACCCGCCAGCTTGTGATGCTCGGGGATCGCGCGGTTCACATTGTCGATGAACAAGAGATATGGCTCGCCGGTTTCGACGCGTGCCGTAAGAATGCGGATCCATAGCGCCCGTGCATTGACGCGATCGATAATCGCGCCGTCTTTCGGGCTGGTGAGCGCCCATTCTTCATCATTCTCCACCGCACGCATGAAAGCGTCCGGAATGGCAATGCCGTGATGCAGGTTAAGCGCCTTGCGATTGGGATCGCCGCCGGTCGGCCGGCGCATCTCAACGAATTCTTCGATTTCCGGATGGCTGACCGGCAGGTAGCAAGCCGCCGAGCCACGACGCAGGCTGCCTTGGCTGATCGCCATGGTTAGGCTGTTCTGCACGCAGATAAAGGGAACAATACCGGAGGTCTTGCCGCTATGGCCAACCGGCTCACCGATCGAGCGCAGATTGCCCCAATAGGAGCCGATCCCGCCGCCGAGCGCCGCCAGCCACACATTCTCGTTCCAGAGATTGACGATGCCTTCGAGGCTGTCCGAGCATTCATTGAGGAAGCAGGAGATCGGCAGGCCGCGATTGGCGCCGCCATTGCTCAGAATCGGCGTCGCCGGCATGAACCAGAGGCGGCTGATATAATCATAAAGCCGCTGAGCATGGGCAGAGTCGTCCGCATAGGTCATGGCGACCCTAGCGAACATATCCTGCGGCGTTTCGCCCTGCAGGAGGTAACGATCCTCCAACGTGGCGACACCGAAAGCCGTCAAGGCTCCATCCCGAGAACGATCCACAACGACATGCGGACCCCGCTCGACTTGCATTACATCGAACATACCTTGCCCCCCGCACAGTGTTGAACCGTTCTGCTTACGTAACTTATCAACAACTGTGGATAACTATATCAAGAAAAACGTGGATTTTCCACCACATCTAGCGACTGAAGACCCTGATGATACCACATCTCGTGTCACTGTCACCGGTCGACAACAGTTCGAAATGAGGGCGGTTAACCTACCCGCCCATTTGATTCCATTTGGAATCCGGCGACGACACTCCGAGAAATTTTATTTCTTTTTTACATCCGAGACCCCGCTTTCGGACAAACTCCCGATCGGCAACAGGGGAAACACCCCGGTAACCGACGAGCGGCGAGGAGAGTCGAACTATACCACCTCCGTGACGAAGCCCGCAACTCAAGCCTATCTCGAAAAATAGCATGGAGAATCGATAGAATCACTGCGCTCAATTGCCATGAGGCAAGGTCACAGTTGCTTGAAAAATCAGAAAAAAATCCCGATTTGGCCTTTTTCATGGCCAGTTTCGGTTTACAAACCGGCATGTAGTCACTACATTCCGTCCAACATCTGCGGATAAGGCGTTTTGGTCTACCGCGAAGGCCTAATAAGGCCACCTTTTATTGCAATTCGGGGATATGGTTCACCCATGAAAGTCATCCTTGCCCAGCCGCGCGGATTCTGCGCCGGAGTCGAACGCGCCATCGAGATTGTCGAGCAAGCTCTCGATAAGTTCGGTCCGCCTATCTATGTGCGCCATGAAATCGTGCACAATCCGCATGTGGTGAAAGATCTGGCGCAAAAAGGCGTCATCTTCGTCGAGGAAACGGATGAAGTCCCCGCCGGCGCCGTTACCATCTTCAGCGCCCATGGCGTTGCCGAGGAAATCGAAACCAACGCCAAGCAGCGTGGCCTGCAAGTGATCGATGCCACCTGCCCGCTGGTCTCCAAGGTTCACACCGAAGGCCAACGCTACGCCAAACATGGCCGCGAAATTATTCTGATCGGCCATGAAGGCCATCCCGAAATCGAAGGCACCATGGGACGTATCCCCGGCGGCGTGCATCTGATCTCGGAAGTGGTCGATGTAGCCAAGCTTCAGGTGAAAGATCCCGACAAGCTCGCCTATATCACCCAAACAACCTTAAGCGTCGACGATACCAAGCTGGTGATCGATGCCCTCAAGGCCCGCTTCCCCAATATAGTGGGCCCCGCCACCAAGGATATTTGCTACGCCACGCAAAACCGTCAGGTTGCCGTGCGCGAGCTGGCCAAGCATGTGGATGTGGTGCTGGTGATCGGCGCCCATAACAGCTCGAACTCCAATCGCCTGCGCGAACGCGCCGAAGAAGTCGGCGTTCCGGCCCATCTGATCGAAGATGCATCGCATCTTGATATGGAATGGCTTAAAGGCAAGCAACGCGTTGGCATCACCGCCGGAGCCTCGGCCCCGGAAAATCTGGTGCAGGAACTAATCGAACGCCTGCGGCAGATCGAACCCGTCGAAGTTTCCGTTCTGCCTGGCGTCGAAGAAAACGTCCATTTCCGCCTACCTCTCTCGCTCACCAAGGCGCAGGGCCGGACCCAGTCCACCGAAGGCGCAGTGGCGTAAACGAACAACAGAAGCAAGAAATCGAAGACAGAATCCAAGAAATTGGGGGAACTGAGAAAATTTTCCCGTAATATAGATCAACAATACAAGGAAAGCTGTAATGTCCGTACCTCTTCGTCAGCAATTTGATATCGGCTTCTATATGCTCAAGCAGAAAGTGCTGGGCAACAAACGCTATCCGCTCGTGCTGATGCTTGAGCCCCTGTTCCGTTGCAACCTCGCCTGCTCCGGCTGCGGCAAGATCGATTATCCGGATGAAATTCTGAATCAGCGCCTGTCGGTCGATGAATGCCTCGAAGCCGTCGATGAATGCGGCGCGCCGGTTGTTTCCATTCCCGGCGGCGAACCCCTGCTCCATCGCGAGATGCCGGAAATCGTCAAGGGCATCATCGCCCGCAAGAAATATGTTTATCTCTGCACCAACGCGCTGCTGATGGAAAAGAAGATGCATCAGTACGAGCCCTCGCCCTATTTCACCTGGTCGGTGCATCTGGATGGCGACAAGGGCGATCATGATCGTTCAGTTTGTCAGGATGGCGTGTATGAAAAGGCCGAATCCGCGATCAAGCTCGCGATCGCCAAAGGCTTCCGCGTCAACATCAACGCAACCCTCTTCAACAATGCCGTGCCGGAACGTCAGGCTGCTTTCTTCGATCATATGATGGAGATCGGCCTCAACGCGATCACCGTCTCGCCGGGTTACGCCTACGAACGCGCGCCGGATCAGGAACATTTCCTCACCCGCGAAACCAGCAAGAAAATGTTCCGCGACATTTTCCGCCTCGGTAAGGAACGCGTGAAGCAGGGCAAGCCGAAATGGCGCTTCAGCCAATCTTCGCTCTATCTCGATTTCATTGCCGGCAACCAGACCTACGAATGCACGCCCTGGGGCAACCCGACGCGTAACGTCTTCGGCTGGCAGCGCCCTTGCTATCTGCTCGGCGAAGGTTTCGTGAAAACCTTCAAGGAATTGATGGAAACCACCCAGTGGGAAAAATACGGCACCGGCAAATACGAAAAATGCGCCGATTGTATGGTCCATTGCGGCTACGAGCCCACCGCCGCCAACGATGCGCTGGCTCATCCGATCAAAACCCTCATCACCGCCCTGCGCGGCCCGAAAACCGAAGGTGCCATGGCCCGCGAGATCGATCTGTCGACCCAGCGCCCGGCCGAATACATCTTCAGCAAGCATGTGCAGGATAGCCTGGATAAAATCCACGCCGAAAAACTCCGCAACGCCGTAGGCCGCGATGCGGTCGAGGCGGCGGAGTAAAAAAATGGCTTCAGATGACAAAAAGAATGCGTCTGAAGCTGGCCGTATTGTGACGGCACCTCTTGGGCAAAAACATATCCCGATTTGGGAGCGCATCCCGCCGAAAGAAATAATACGTGTGTTTCAGAGAGAGCAAAGAAATCCTCGCGCTCTTCTGCGCAACATGGACGATAAATTTAAATTTTAAAAAGCCGATAAAAAAACGCATACTTATTTCTGAAAATAAATGAAGAGGAATGCGCGCATGTCGGATTCGGATTGCGAGTCTCTAGAAACCCGGATTGGGAATATTTTTTTGATCGGAAACATGCAAGGAAGAGCCTGCGTGGTTTTAGTTGACGAGGGTGAGTTAACCGCCGGCCCTTGTGAAGCCTCCTTCCAAAGCGTTGCAAACGAAGTAGAGTTTCCCGTAATTTCTATCGTGAACGCAAATGAAATTGATATCGGCGGACTGAGCCCCACGGCTTTTGCCGTGAATCCCAATCTGATCCGTAATGTCGGCCCCTTGGTCAAAGAGAATGGCAATATTGTTCCTGAAGGTCTGCCAGAAGACTCGACCTACCAAATGTTACGACTAGAGGAACACAGAGAAGAGCCACTATGTTATATACGTTTCGATCATCCAACGCTTGAGATCGACGGTCTCTACCTGTATCTGCCCGTTCATGCAGATTTGATCGAAAGAGCCCTCACTCACGAAAGCAACCAGAGGCCTGCACACACGCGTGCGAAAAAACGCCTGATATCAATGAATCTGAATTAATGCCTCTGACCTTACGCATCCACAGCGAACCGCTCAGCCTCTGTCAGTTAGCACCCGATGCATCCGTGCCCGCCGACATTATCGCGCACCCAATGACCGGCTTTTTCCGCACGCATGACGAAGTCACACTCTGGTGTCCCACATCACTCGCGCCCAAAAACGCAAAAACAGAATCCGGTTTCATTGCGCTTGAGTTCATCGGCCCATTCGAATTCGCGCTGACGGGAATTCTTACCCAGATCGCCAATCCGCTCGCCGCCGCCGGCGTTTCTATCGTCCCGCTTTCGAGCTTCAGTACGGATTACATTCTGATCAAAGCCGATCAGCAGCAAGCAGCCATCGAAGCCATCCAAAAGGCCGGCCACACGCTGATCGGAGCGACAGAATCACAACCTCTTGTCATTCCCGCGAAAGCGGGAATCCAGCAACGCGCGTCCGCGCGTTAATGACTCCGAACTATCCTTTTGGAACCGCCGTAACTTTTTTGTTCCCTGCCGCTCACAGCGGGATTCTCGCTTTCGCGGGAATGACAAATTGTTCGTAGCCACTCGACCGCTCAAACAGAATTACGTCATGCCCGGCTTTAGGCCGGGCATCCACGTCTTGGCCGCAAAGACGTGGATGGCCGGGACAAGCCCGGCCATGACGATTTCTGTGTTAATTGGTTAACGCCCACTTGCTTTTCCCCTCATTTTATGGTAGGATTATATTACTACATGCCGGTTTCTGCAAACCTCAATCCAGGAGGAGAAAGCAGAGTTCCGGAGACGGGATGCCCTAACTATCCGGCATCCATGAAAGGACGAGCAAAGTTATTGAAAAGACTGTATATTTATTCGGAGGGAATATTGAAAAGTTTTTGAATCCCCCCATTCCCGCAAACAAGCCCGCGCAAAGCGCGGATGGAGCACCTGATCAATGCAGCCAGCCCTTAAACCAGCACCGGCCCCGGCCGTTAACATTCGTCTCGCCGCCCGTGCGGATACATCGCTCATTCTTTCTTTCATCCGCGAACTGGCCGAGTACGAAAAGCTTGCGCATGAAGTGGTCGCCACCACGGAAATTCTCGAGCAGAATTTATTTGGTCCAAACGCGCACGCCGAATGCCTGATCGCCGAAGCGGATGGCGAGTCTGCCGGCTTCGCCCTCTTCTTCCACAGCTTTTCTACATTCCTTGGCAAGTCTGGCATTTATCTGGAGGATCTCTATGTACGGCCAAGCGTCCGTGGCGCCGGTCTCGGCAAACTTCTTTTGAAGGAGCTGGCAAAAATCGCCATCGAACGCGATTGCGGCCGCCTCGAATGGTCGGTGCTGGACTGGAACCAACCCGCAATCGATTTTTATCACCGCATCGGCGCCACGCCGCTCTCGGACTGGACACGCAACCGTCTCGATCGCGCGGCGATTGAAAAATTGGCCGATGCCTCTTAACGTGTTCTTTATAAGAAGCGCCCCCATGGCACATAGTGGCCTGACGGCAAGGCCGTTAGCTTTGCTCGCATGAGCACAACAACAGAAGCCTGCAAAAGCGAAGACAGGCCGCTTTTCGATCGCGTCGCGCGCTGGACCGAACGCCGCGTCGGCTCATCATCTTCATTCATGCTGGCCATTACCGTTGTGGTCGTCTGGGCTCTTTCAGGGCCGCTATTTCATTGGTCCGATACCTGGCAACTCGTCATCAACACCGGCACGACGATTATCACTTTCCTGATGGTGTTCCTGATCCAAAGCACGCAAAGCCGCGATACGCGCGCCGTTCATCTCAAGCTTGATGAGCTAATCCGCGCCAACCGTAGCGCGCGCAATTCCCTCTTTAATCTGGAAGATATGTCGGAAGCTCAACAACAACAGGTGAGAGAAACGTTCGACCAGCTAGGCACAGGGCATACCGCCGACGGTGACGGCATCGAACTTGAACATACGGAAGTCGATCGCGTCAGGGTGACCCCAAAAGCTTCCCGCAGGAGCGAAGCACGTTAAGCGCCCTGCCCGTTCCGCGCGTGACATGGAAGAGGTCCGGCACTTGCAGCGGATGACGCAGGAGATGCCACAGCGCCTTGCCCACATTGATGCGCCCATCCTCGGCAATGGAGGCCATCACAACTGGCGGCACATCCATATCGACGCTGTCACACACCACACGGATCACCGCGAGCGGGATATTGGCTTCCGCCGCAATCTGCGCCGCGCACTGGCTTTCCATATCAACCACAAGACAGCGCGATTTTTCATAAAGCGCGCGCTTCTCCCGCGCCGAGGCGACAATCATTTCCGATCCCCAGACCGATCCGCAATGCGCCTCGGGAAATTTTTGCATAAGCTCGGTGGTCCATGTGTTATCGCAAGCGATGCTGCCATCGAGCGAGGTCACCTGCGATCCAATGATCATGGAGCTAACCGGCAAACCCGGCTCAAGCCCACCAGCAATACCAAAGCTCAGCAATCGCTTGGCACCGCGCTTGACCAACTCGCGCGCCAGCCAGCGGGCTCGCTGCGGTCTGGCGCCGGCACAAGCCACTTCCACATTCGCTATTTTTCGCGCGATGGCCGCTTCCGCTTCGATGCCGCAAAGAATTCCGATCACAGCTTACATTCCAAAAGTGACGCGATCGTCGCCGGTCGCCTGCATATTCCGGTAGCGCGCCAACGCCCAGAGCGGGAAGAAAGATTTGTAACCGTGATAGCGCAGATAAAACACGCGCGGGAAACCGACAGCCGTGTAAAGCCCTTCATGCCACGAACCATCCGCACCGATCGTATCGGTGAGATAGGCAATTCCTTGCGCCACCGCCGGATGATCAACTTCGCCCGCCGCCATCAAGCCGAGCAAGGCCCAGGCCGTTTGCGAGGGCGTGCTGACTTTGCCTTCGCCTTTCGGCTCGCCCTTCCAATAGCTGGCGCCATCTTCGCCCCAGCCGCCGTCGGCGCGTTGTTTCGAAATCAGCCAGCGCACCGCGCGGCGCATAGCGGGTGCATGGCGTTCGATGCCGGCGGCGTTCAAGGCGCACAGGGCCGACCAGGTTCCGTAAATGTAATTGGTGCCCCAGCGCCCAAACCAGCAGCCTTCCGGTTCCTGTTCGCGCAGAAGATATTTGAGCGCGGCGGCGAATTCAGGATCTCCCCGCTGCAAATCCACATTGCTGATTTGCGCCAGCATGCTAATGCAGCGCGCACTCACATCCGCCGTCGGCGGATCGAGCAAGGCGCCGTGGTCGGCGAAGGGAATATGGTTCAGGTAATAATAAGCATTATCGACATCGAAAGCGCCCCAGCCGCCATTCTTGCTTTGCATACCGCGCACCCATTCATTGGCGCGCCCGATGGCTTCCGCATAACGACCGGTGTCGAAGCGATCCAGCAGCATCGCCACCACGGCCGTATCATCGACATCCGGGTAATGCGGATTGGCATATTGAAACGCCCAGCCGCCGGGCCGCAGATTGGGGCACTTCTCCGCCCAATCGCCGCGCACATCAAGAATTTGTTCTTTCTTCAGCCAGTCGCAGGCTTTATCGATCGCGTTCGTCGGCCCACTCGCCTCCATGATCGCGTGAGCAGCCAGCGCCGTATCCCACACGGGCGAAAGGCACGGCTGGCAATAAGCGCGCTCAGGCCCATCGATGATCAGTTTATCGACAGCGCGGCGCGCAACAATGGCCGCCGGATGATCGCGCCCCGCATCGAGGCAATCGAACATCATCAGCGAATTGGCCATCGCCGGATAAATGCCGCCGAGACCATTTTCGCCATTGAGCCGCTCGGCCACCCAGGCAACCGCACGTTCAATCGCGAGATTTCTTGTACGCTTCGGCAAGAGTGGTTCAATCATACGCAACACCGCATCGATACCACGGAAAACCGGATTCCAGATCGAGCGCGTGTTGTTGCTGTGCCAGTTTTTCACTTTGTGCGGCAGCGTGACGAAGAGCTCGTCGATATCGATATTGCGCGGATTACGCGCGCGGGGCTTCTCCGCCATCAGCACCAGAAGCGGCGCGATCACCGTGCGCGACCAGTAAGAAACCTTGCTGAGATGAAATGGAAACCAGCGCGGCAGCAGCATGATCTCGACTGGCATCACCGGCACCGCTTTCCACGGCACCACGCCGAACAAAGCCAGCTGAATGCGAGTGAAGACATTACTTTTTTCAGCGCCACCATGATCAAGGATCGCCTGACGCGCGCGCGTCATATGCGGCGCCTCGGGATCGTCGCCTACGCATTTGAGAGCGAAATAGGCTTTCACGCTCGCGCTCATATCAAAAGCGCCGCGCGGGAACAGCGGCCAACCGCCATGATCGATTTCCTGAATGGCGCGCAGATGTCTGGCGATCCGTTCATGCAAAGGCTGATCGATCGTATCGAGATAATGATCGAGCAAAATATATTCGGCCGGAATGGTCGCATCGGCTTCAAGCTCGAAAGCCCAATGACCATCAGCGTGCTGATGACGCAAAAGCGCCTCGAGACTCAGATCGATCGCGCGATCAAGATCATCGGACGTAGCCGGCGGCGTGATGTGCGCCAGATTGGCAGTTAAGCTCTGCATGTCATCGTAAGTTATATGTAAGTTGCGCCCAGAGAATGCGAAAAAATCGTGGTTAAGACAAGACCTTTGAAAGTAATCGGTTAGGTGGTAAAGTTAAAGTATTACAGCAATGGAATAGGCTATTTTATGCATATCGCTTTGATTGGAATGTCTAATATCGGCAAAACCCATTGGGCGGACCGACTGGTCGCCGAACACGGTTTTGTGAAGATCGATTGCGATCTCATGGTCGAACAAAGGCTCGGCCCCGAATTGCAACAGCACGGCTATGCCGGCATTCAGGAAGTGGCCAAATGGATGGGGCAGCCCTATGCGCCGCAATATCCGGATACCAGTCAGAAATTTATCGAATGCGAACGCGATACCATGCAGAATGTGATCGCTCAATTACGTGCAACGCCCATCGAAAAAACATATGTCGTCGACACAACGGGCAGCGTCATTTATCAGGACAATAAAATTCTGGAAGAAATGAGAAGCCTTGCGCGTGTGGTTTATTTCGAGGCCTCGCCTGCACATCGGCAAGAACTTTTCAAACGCTATATGGAGGAACCGAAGCCGGTCGTCTGGGGCGACGCCTTCTCTCGCAACCCCGGCGAAAACGATTTGCAGGCCCTCGAGCGCTGCTATCCCCTGCTCCTTGAATCGCGCGCGCGGCGTTATGAGAAACTAACGCACGTTACAATTCCATTTACGCAGCATCGTAAATCCGGTTTCGATATGAAAATTCTTCTTTCTCTGACGGGCCCTTGAACCCAAAATCCCCTTGTATGTAATATGTATTTCGCCAACCGGCGCAACCTAGCCTGGGAAGGAACTTTCTATGCTTGTCCCCTTTTCTGAATTCACGATGGCGACCGATGGCGGAGGAAAAATTTCCGTGAGCTCCTTGCAGGTCACCTACATCGCCCAGCTTCCCAACGGCAACACCAAAATCGTTTTCGACGGCACACACAACGTGTTGGTCAAAGAAAGCATGGCGGAAGTCGTGCGCGGTCTTGCGGGATAAAGGCTTTATGTCTTCACCGCATGAAAACAGTAAAACTTCATGCCCTGCTGAATAGCCGCAAGCCGATGAATCCATAATTCGACTTCGGCCAGAATTGCCTGCTTGGTTTCCAGATCGGGCGGCGGCGCGTGGCGCAAAGCTGAAACAAAGCGGTTGATGCCGCCCACGATCTCACGACGATACAGCGCAGTCTGATCTTCGCTCGACACAATCTTGATGCCTTCTTTTGCCCAGGCCTCACCCATCTCGACAAGGCCGAAGGGATGCGCATGTTTTTCCTGGGCCTGCCAGGCAGCGATAGCGGGTTGCGCGCGGCTTTCGGGCTCAACGATATAATCGGTAAAGGCAACATTGCCGCGTTCCTTGATGCCGGCGGCGATGCTGTAAAAGAATTTGCCCTTGTCAGCAATGCGATAAAACAGTTCGCGCGCGATCATGCAGTGATAGATCGCGGGCATGGAGAAATTGGTAGGGTCATACGCCTCAATCGGCGCCTGCTTGCCCTTGCCGGCTTTAACCGACAGTTCCATCCCACGCGCGGCAACTCCCGCGTCAGACTCCATACCTTTTAGCTGATGAACCTGCGCCGCCAGGCGTCGCAGTGGTCCGCCTAAACCTGCCGTAAGATCGAGCACGAATTTATCTTTGGTGAGAGCGAGCGGCTTGATCAATAGATCGAGAATAACGTCGCCAGCTGGCAGCACATAACCTTCGCCCCACATTTTCTCCGCAAGTTCACCAGGCAAGGCATGCCAGCGCGGCACAGGTGCCCCCGGCACAACGGCAACGGCAGGCGACGTCCCCGAGGCAACGGCGACAGTGGCAGGCGGTGGTGCCGGTGGCACTTCACCCGGGGCCATCGGCTTCAGTAGATTCGGAATTTTTATCGTTTTCGGCCCGAGCTTGAGCTCGAAAGACGGAAATTCAACGGCAGGATCTTTCCAAAAATCCGCAATCAAGCCGAGGGCCTGTTCTTTAATGCGCTGTACGGCTGGGTTCATGGAACGGTGTGCTGGGCGGGGTTCGATTCGTAAACGATACTAAGCATATTCCCGCCGAAGGGAATATAGAGCGGCGCCGTTTTCTCCACAAAAAATCGGCTATAGTGCCTCCATGGCTCCATCGCGTCCCCGTTTTACCACACATAAAGCCTCCATTCCGCCCGATCTTGCGGGCGAAAGGCTGGACAAAGCGCTCGTGCATATTTTTGCCGGCAGCGCTTTAACTCTTTCGCGCGCCCGCCTGCAATCGCTGATCGATGAAGAGCTCGTAACGCGCGACGGCAAGCCGGCGAAGAACGCCAATGTCAAAGTAAAGGATGGCGAAGTGTATGCCGTGCGCATCCCGCCCGTGGAAGCCGCCGAACCACGCGCACAAAAAATAAAGTTGAATATCGTTTTTGAGGATAAGGATTTGCTGGTGATCGATAAACCGGTTGGCATGGTCGTGCACCCTGCCCCCGG
>Ga0206886_1003_pt1 | contig 66425 bp, 69 predicted proteins | sample Alteio_BWOrgHeat_92_FD_152952 | JGI IMG/M metagenome (GOLD analysis project Ga0206886, IMG submission 152952) | Enriched cells from forest soil in Barre Woods Harvard Forest LTER site, Petersham, Massachusetts, United States - Alteio_BWOrgHeat_Nextera2 ... | reverse complement strand
GAATTAAAATGAGATTGTTTTAACTTTATTAAGTTAGCCTGAACAAGAGTTTAAAAGAACGCTTACAGGACGGGAGCCTGCGGCGGCATGTACCTTCTTACCTTCACTTTATTGGTCATAGGCGTGCTTGGCATTTACACCCAGGTGCTGGCAGTAGAGGCGTCGCGCTTTTTTCAAAGCCAGGTTGGTGTCCTGAACGCCATGGTCGAATGGCATGAAGCAGCCGTGAGTTTGGCGAGTAACACGATGAATCCTGCAACGGCAAAAGTTGGAGGAATTGATTTAGCTGGCTGTGGACTTACTGCAGGGTTGCTTACACCCTGCAAAAAGGGGGTAACTATAACGACTTTAGGTGCACCAACCGTTGCAGTAACTGCAGGGGCCCCCGGTTATGCAACGAGATCATATTCGACGCCGACCGCAGCTATTTATCCATCTCTTCCCACGGGTTACTCCGGAAAAAATTATCAATGGAAATCAATCGCATTCCAAAATACTAGCGGCTATTACGTTATTACTTATGTGGACCCGGCAGCAGCTGGCGCCTTTGTTACAACCGCTACAGGGACATCGCTTGGAATCACTGAAGCCGAACTATTCCAGCAAGCAAGGAATCTTAACATCCCACTTTATTCCTATGGCGGAATAAGTGGGGGGGTGCTGACGGTGCCCCCTATACTAACTACCGGAGGTCCGGCCACAAATATAAGTTATCCGGTTCCAGCATCCGTTCTTGACGGTTCGTTCGGGATTATTTCATCTTTCAGCCCATGTACGAAATGCTAGGAGAAAAACATGCTTCGTTATAAACGCCGCGGTACTTTTGGGTTTACGCTGACTGAGCTGGCTATTGTCCTGGCCGTCGTCGGTGTTTTGGCGGCTGGTTTATGGAATCTGATGTCGGGCGCAAACACCCAGTTGCGGGATCAGGCCGCCGCTACGCAACAAGCGCAGCTTATTTCTGCGGTAAAAACATTTCTCTCCTCCACGGATGGACAAAAATTTATGACCACCAACGCCGGCGGCTGCGGTGGCGCCTGCGCACCTAATGCAACCTTTCAGTTACCTCTCCCCACAAGCTGCGCCCCGGCGGCAACTTTCGGCGGAGCTTTTGCAGGCGATCCGAATTTGACTGATGTGTCATCGGGATTTTGTACAACACTTCCTTCCGGCTTCACGACTGCAACCTCAAATTCCTACGGCCAGTTTTTCTGGATCAGAATTTTACGCGATAGCACAGCCGCCAACAACCCACCGGCCACCTTTTCCTTTATGGTTATGACATCCGGCGGCAGCAACATCACCGATACGTCGGGTGCGCGCATCTCATCACTGATTGGTGGTGACGGTGGGTTTATTTATAATACCGCTATTTGCGGTACGCCCTTGGCTACACCCGCCAACGCTTGCGGTGCTTATGGCGCATGGACTGCGACACCCGGTGCAAATTATGGCTTCGGTGGTGGTGGAACCCCCGCATCTGCAGTAGGCACCGTTGCCTCGCGCACCTATGTGTCGCCGCAGCAAAACGCGCTTTCCGATTGGCTGGCACGAAAAGTTATTCCCGGCGATACAAACTATTCGCTGAACACCATGCAGACGCCGGAATATTTGGCAAATTATGGCATTGTGATGGGCAAATTCACGGTCGGCTCGACTCCGCCAAACGGTGGAACCGTAGCCGCGGGAACTACAAATAACATCTACATGAGTGATTATAATAGCCCCGTTCCTACGGCGCTTACGACTACTGGCGGCGGTACGGTTTTTCTACAAGGCGGTTCAATTCTGGGTAATGAGCCAACGATCCCTGGAAACAATATCGTTGAAGTAGAAAGTTCCAGGCTTTTAGACGATCCTTCGGACAACAGTCTGGTGCATTTAGGTACCGGATGTACCGTCGATTCTGCTGCATCGCTTGTGACACTTTCTAAAGTGGTTTTAAATGCAAACTGTAAACCTGCAATGGATACAATTGGAGATGTTAACATCTTTGGATATTTGTCTGCCTACTCAATATATTCGGCGGTCATGTATTACGATCAAGGCGGTGTTAAGTCCGACATGCGGCTGAAAAAGGATATCGTGCCGGTACATGATGGTCTTGACCAGATCGATAAACTTAAACCGGTTTCCTACAGGCTCAAATCCACGAACGCGCCAAGCATGGGTTTTCTTGCGCAGGATGTCGAAAAAGTTTACCCAGATCTGGTTCTCGAAGTGGGCGATGGCTATAAAGCCGTCAATTACAATGGTCTTCTCGCGCCCCTAGTAGATGCTGTGCAAGAGCTTCGCCGGGAGAACACAGGCCTTCGCAAGCAGCTCGACGAACAGGCGCGCAGCCAAAAGAAACTTGAAGATGAGCTGCAGGATCTAAAATCGGCCCAATAACGTGCCGGTTTTTATCATTAGCGTGAAAGTACGCAATGAAACGTGCAACTATTATCCGGTAGTTTTATTAAGCAACAGCGGGGGCCGACGTCGCCAGGTGGGGTAGTGCTGGTCAGGCAGCCATTTGAATCGAGGCCCATGGTGGTATCAAAAAATCCGGAACCAGGTTGCATGGTAAAATATCTACTTGTGCAAGCCGTCGCATTAGCAGCAAGGTTGGTTGCCGACATGCCCCCTCCAGATCCTGGGCACGCAATATGCTGACGACAGGTAACGGATCCGAAATTTCTGGACGGTGGGCCGCCATTGTCTTGAGCCAAAACCGGCGTAGCCACGATCATCAATACCAGAATGATTAAGCCTAGAGCGCGCATGGTTTTTTTCTCCCGCCGGTTTTGTGATGAAGCTCACTAAATCACTATGCCCCTTTTCCCGCAAGCCGAATAGAGGGCTCGAGGGAAAGCATACTTTTCCGTAATTCGATCGTTTCTGATTTGAAAGGATACTTGTGAAATATAGCTTTTCTCTTAATGGATTGCGGCAGACTTAAGGTAATTCGTTTCGGTTAGTCCTGATTTCATCGGCCAGCCCCTGCCATATATCCTCTTTCCAGTTCCAATGCGCTTTCGGCGAGGGCGACGGCAGAATCCAGATCTGGGTCGCGCCTATGGTTTCTTTTTGTTTACCACACGTGGCGCGATGGTTCAAAAAACGCCGCCCGCCTTCCAGACTTGTGAAAGCCAGAATGTGTGGCTGAAATTTTTGAATGCGCTTTCTAAGTGCCAGTGCTGCACCCGGCCCGAGGCTATGCTTGGGCAGTTGGTTGTCTTGGCCGGACGTAAATTTAGCGATGTCGGTAAGGCCGATACCTAGCCCTAGTAAATCTTGGTATTCAGCCGGTTTCAAAAGCCGCGGCGTAAGGCCGATGGCATGCAACGTACGCCAGAATTTATTTTGCGGATGGGCATAATAATGCCCCGCCGCTGCAGAAACCCGTCCCGGTGCCGTGCCACAGAAAACCACAGACAACCCGGGTTGTAAAAGGTCCGGCAGGACGGGTGGTTTTGCGGAAATGTGTTTCATTGTTAATGTCCATAAAGCCGCGGGCAGTGGGCTTGCAAGGGGGTAATGCAGGGGCCATATTTACCTGTACAGCGTCATCCCGGAAAACTTTCTTTCGCTGCGCGAAGAGAAAATTGTCCGGGATGACGATTAAATGCGAGGATTAACATGACCGAAACACGCCAAGCATTTCGTGCCGAAGTTAGCCGGCTGCTCGAAATTGTCGTCCATTCGCTCTATAGCGAAAAGGAAATTTTTCTGCGCGAGCTGATCTCAAACGCTTCCGATGCCTGCGACAAACTGCGCTATGAAGCGATTACCCGGCCGGAGCTCACCGGCAGCGACGCCGATTTTAAAATCAAAATTGCCATCGATAAAAAAGCCCGCACGCTGACGATTTCCGATAACGGCATCGGCATGTCGCGTGACGAGCTGGTGGAAAATCTCGGCACTATTGCGCGCTCCGGCACCACCGCCTTTATCGAGCAGCTCAAGGACAAAAAAGCCGATATCAATCTCATCGGCCAATTCGGCGTTGGATTCTATTCGGCCTTTATGGTCGCGCAGGAAGTGGAAGTCACCTCGCACAAGGCTGGCACCGAAGAAGCCTGGTGCTGGCGTTCCGATGGCAAGGGCGAATTTGGAATCGAGACCGACGATAAAGCCACGCGCGGCACGGATGTTACCGTCTACCTCAAGCAAGGCGAGGATGAATTTCTCGATCCCGAGCGTTTGCGCCACATCATCGGTAAATATTCCGATCACATCGCGATCCCGATTTTTATTGAAGGCGAAGAAAAACCAGCCAATCGCGCGGCCGCTTTATGGCTCAGGCCGAAAAACGAAATTACGCCCGAGCAATATAAGGAATTCTATAATCACGTCGCCCATGCGTTCGATGAAGCGGCGCTGACTATCCATTGGCGCGCCGAAGGCAAAATCGAATATACCGGGCTTCTGTTTGTGCCCGGCATGAAGCCGTTCGATCTGTTCGATCCCAAGCGACAGCACGGCGTGAAGCTATATGTAAAACGCGTTTTTATTACGGATGCCGCCGAAGGCTTAATCCCGCCCTATCTGCGCTTCCTGCGCGGGTTGGTGGATAGCGAGGATCTGCCGCTCAATGTCAGCCGCGAGATGCTGCAGCATAATCCGATGCTGGCGAAAATCCGTCAGGGCGTGACGCGCCGCGTGCTTTGTGATCTGGTGAAGTTTGGTGATAATGCTGAAGCCTATGCGAAGTTCTGGGATAATTTCGGCGCCGTGATCAAGGAGGGGCTTTATGAAGACGCAGACAATCGCGCCGATCTTCTGAAACTTCTGCGCTGCCGCAGCTCCGTAACCGGCGCGCTCACTTCGCTCGAAGATTACAAAAAGCGCATGAAAGAAGGGCAGGAGGCCATCTTCTATATCTGCGGCGATAATGCCGAACGCCTGCTCGACAACCCACACATTGAAGGCTTCAAGGCGCGTGGCGTAGAAGTTCTGCTGCTCACCGATCAGGTCGATGATTTCTGGCCCAACGCCGTTGGCGAATATGAAGGCAAGCCGTTCCGCTCCGTCACCCGCGCGGGCGCCGAGCTCGACAAAATCAAAACTGATGAAACCGAGAAGAAAGACAAACCCGAAGAAGCCGCCCCGGAAGGTGATCTATCTTCGCTGATTGCTTTGATGAAGCTAAGTCTCGGCGAGGCGGTGAAGGATGTGCGCAGTTCCGCGCGCCTCACCGCAAGCCCGGTTTGCCTCGTTGCCGATGAAGGCGATCTCGATATCCATCTGGAACGCTTTTTGAAAACGCATAACCAGATCCGCACGCCCAGCAAACGCATTCTGGAAGTGAATCCGAAACACCCCCTCATCCGCAAAATGGCCGAGAAGGCTAAGGCAAGTGGCGCAGGGGATGGATTGCAGGATATCGCCTGGCTTTTGTTCGATCAGGCGCGCCTGCTTGATGGCGAAGCGCTTACCGATCCCGCCGAGTTTGGACGGAGGCTAAGCGCAGTGCTGAGCCAGACGCTTTCAAACGCGGCTTAAGCTTTTGCTAATTAAGCCCCAGAAACCTAAGAGGGCGGCCAACAAATGTGTCTTCAGAATCCTTCAGTACAGGGCAGGCCATTGGCGATTTTTGTGGTGCATCATAACAGCCATAAACATGCCGTTGGGCCAGATCTAATCCAGCCATTACAGCTAAATAAGCTACGGCGACTGTTCCTATCGCACCCGTGCCCAGCTCAATCCATTCCTTAACGCCACCAGCAGTTTGTTTGGCCGGCACAGGCGGAATTTGCAGAGAAGGATCTTCGATATGACGAATGAGGCCCGCGTTTTTGGCTGCGCGGATAAATGCCACGTTTGGCAAATCGGCACGCGGATCCAAATCAGGAGCTAAAGCTCCACGAATGGGGGTAGCAAGGAAAAGTGGCGCCCGGCTCTGGCCGGTAGCTTCCGATTTAAAAGTGATTTTCGTCAAAGCCGTTTCGGGGACCACATAGACCTTATCTGGTTTGCCCAACACATCAGCATAGCTGATTAGACTGCCATTGGCGGGATGTATAGTGCGTTCGACACCTTCGACATCGCTCAACAATATAGGCGTTTGCTTGATGGTGGGAACGACGTCGCTTTTTCCCTTAAGCCAATCGTCACGGTCCATTTGCGCGAGGTTAACGGCGCGAATCTGAAAAACTTTTTCCTGAACGGTCATATCAATCACTCCAAAATAAATTTTTTCGAATGGCCCACATAATATCACGCCAAAAGGCGCGGAATTATTTTCATTTATATCGTTATAAATCAATAACTTATTTGCCGTGTAGTGCGGCTTTCAGCGTATTCCCCAAGAGGCACGCAATCGTCATCGGTCCCACGCCGCCCGGCACCGGGGTTATGGCCGCCGCGCGTTCGCTGGCAGCCTTGAAATCCACATCGCCGACCAGCTTGGTTTTTCCGGGCTGATCTTTGTTGTCTATGCGGTTGATGCCGACATCGATCACGATCGCACCCGGTTTCACCCAGTCGCCTTTAACAAATTCCGGCTTGCCCATGGCGGCAATCAGAATATCCGCTTCGCGGCATTCGGCGGCGAGGTCCTTTGTTTTGGAATGCGCGATGGTCACGGTGCAATCGGCCTGCAGCAAGAGCTGCATCATCGGCTTGCCGACGATATTCGAACGTCCCAGCACCAAGGCTTTTTTGCCTTTCAAATCTTTTTCAACTTCATGGATCAGGATCATGCAGCCTTGCGGCGTGCAGGGCACAAAGCCGGGCAGGCCAAGCGAAAGCTTCCCAGCATTCACCGGATGAAACCCATCGACATCTTTTGCAGGATCGACAGCGGCGATAATAGTTTGCGTATCGATCTGCGGCGGCAAGGGCAACTGTACAAGAATACCATGCACGGCGGGATCGTTATTCAACACGGCGATCAGATCGAGCAATTCATCCTGCGGCGCGTCGGCGGGCAGGGTGTTGGTCCAGGATTTGATACCGGATTCTTCCGCCGCCTTGGCTTTGTTGCGCACATAAACCTGGCTCGCCGGATTTTCGCCGACCAGAACCACGGCGAGGCCGGGCGTGAGATGTCTTGTGTCGAGGATTTGCGCGGCAATTTCCTGCCGCAGGCGTTTGGCGACCGCCGTGCCGTCGATAATCCGCGCGGGCATATCAGAGAACCAAATTCCGCAGGAACAACTGCAGGAAATAGATAATGAAGATCAGAATGATGGGCGACAGATCGAGCCCGTTCATCGGCGGCAGAATTTTGCGGATCGGGCGCAAGGCTGGTTCCGTCACGCGGTGAATAAAATCGCTAACCGATTGCACAAACCGGTTATGCATATTGATAACGTTGAAGGCCACCAGCCAACTGATAACCGCGCCCGTGATCAGCACCCAAATATAGAGATTAAGGGCGATCTCGATCACTTCAAAGGCGGCAAAAAAGAAAGCGTGTATCGGGTTCATCCAGTTTGATTACCCGGGATTGGGCAGGGTGGCAAGAGACGTTGGGTCAACGATTCAAATGCGTTCCTCTCCCCCTGCGGGAGAGGTTGCAAAAACTTAGGCTTAGCCTTCTTGCTAAACCTTAGTTTTTGCTGGTGAGGGGTCGTCTCTCAACAAGAAATTTTTATGCTTGCCGAGAGTACCCCTCCCCTGACCCCTCTCCGCCTACGCTCTTCGAGCTTCGGCGGACGAGTGTTCCCAGACCCGCCGAAGCCTCTTGGCGTAGGCGGGCCGCAAGGGGAGGGGAACGCAGCGGTGATGCTGTTCTCAAGCGTTAATTAATAACCGGATGCCCGCGATGCTGCATGCAATGGATATAAGCGCTCTTGTATTTGGAATTGGCACTGAGCGTGCCACCACCCAGACCAAGGCCACCACCCGTTACGGCGCCGATAGCGGCACCTGTGGCAGCACTGCCGGTGATAGCACCCAGCAAGGCACCGCCTGCGGCACCACCGAGAACACCAACGCCAGCATCCTCACCAACCGTATCTTCAGACTCAGCAGCCCGATCGGCCAGCATTTTACATTCATAAAGATCCTGCCCCACTTTGTTGGCGTGCGGATCGTTGGCGGTATCGATGGTCGGCTGCCAGTTCGATTGCGAGGCGCAACCGGCGAGCGATGCAGCAAGCGCGAGCGGCAGAAGAATCTTGGCGGCGAATTTCATGAGAGGCTCCTGTTTTTGAATCGCGAACAAATGCTAGCTATCCGGCTGAATCGCGTCAACGCCCTTATAAAAGCCCGTCATGCCCGGCTTTAGGCCGGGCATCCACGTCTTGGCCGCAAAGACGTGGATGGCCGGGACAAGCCCGGCCATGACGATTTTTTTTTAGTATTTTCTCTACTCCATCAAAACCGGAATAATCGAGGCCACCAGCAGCAGCGCCATAACAATATTAAATGCACGAATAATTTGCGGTTTTTTTAGCAAGGTCTGCAGCACAGCACCAAAACCCGCCCAGGTGAAACTCGAGCCGATGCCGAGCACGCCAAAGGTTCCGGCGATAATCGCGGCATTGTAGGGATAGGCGGCAATGGCGGCGTAGGTGGAGATGGACGTCGCCGCCATGATCAAGCCCTTCACATTCACCAGCTGAAACGCCATCGCTTCATAAAAGCGAAACGGCCGCCCGACTTTCTTTTCCTTCGTCGCGGTCGGATCGTCGCGCGCGATCAGCCACGCCAGATAAAGCATGTAGGCCGCGCCCACATATTTCAAAATCGTGTAGGCAACAGGATATTGAACAAACACCCCGCCCAGCCCAAGCCCGACCAGAAAATCCAGCAACGCAAAGCCAAGCACCACGCCGCAGATATGCGGCAAAGTCCGCCGCATGCCAAAATTCAGCGCCGACGTCATCAACATCACATTGTTCGGCCCGGGAGTGAACAAACTAGCGATGCAAAAGGCGATGACAGGGAGGAGGAGGGAGGGGTTGAGGGACATAGGAGCAACATAGGCACTCATTGAAGTTGTTTCAATATAATGCCCCAATCACATTCGGTCTTGCTAATTACTTTTATTAATTCGTCGTCTTTCTCATCGTGGGAGACCACGCCTGTCCTCAGCTTTGGCAATATCCCTCGTGCATATATGCAGGCTTGTAAAAATGGCGTGGCAATAGAGGCAACATTTCTTGGAGGAAGATTATCTGGTTTTGGATGTTGCATCAGTTGAGAAGCAGCGTTTCGCCCAATTTCGATTAGTTGGTATACAATTACTATATCCATAGCCTCGCCATGGAGCAGACCAATTCTGTCAGCAATTGCTGGATAGACGACGGGTGTCGGTACGCTGATCGCGCTTTGGAAAATTCGAACGGTGATGGGTCCATTCAATTGCGTAGCCAATCCTTTGAGTGCGTCATGCACCCCAAGAGATCGAGTAACCATTTGCCGAAGTTCTATGGCGAGTGATTTGCGAACAGTCTCTGTTTCTTGATCGTATTTTTGCCGCTCAATTTTGCGCTGCATTTCAGCTGCATATCGTGCGCCCAAATACGCAATAATGCCTGCGATTAGCGCAAAGACGCCCCCAATTAAACTTCCCCAGTCAGTCAGAAATTTATACCAGGTGAGATCGTTTGGTGTTCCAAAGATCATTCAAAATTATCCTCAACTACCCCCTCACCAACGGCCGATACTTAATCCGATGTGGCTGGTCCGCATCCGCGCCAAGTCTCCGCCGTCTGTCGGCTTCGTAATCCTGATAATTGCCTTCGAACCATACCACCTGACTGTCGCCTTCGAAGGCGAGTATGTGGGTGGCGATACGGTCGAGGAACCAGCGGTCGTGGCTGATGCAAACCACGCAGCCGGGGAAATCGACGAGCGCATCTTCCAACGCGCGCAGCGTATCCACATCGAGATCGTTTGAGGGTTCATCCAGCAGCAGAACATTCGCGCCTGATTTCAGCATCTTCGCCATATGCACGCGGTTGCGTTCACCGCCGGAAAGAATGCCGACCTTCTTTTGCTGATCCGGCCCCTTGAAGCCGAACGCGCCGACATAAGCGCGGCTCGGCATCGAGCGTTTGCCGAAATCGAGCACATCGTTGCCATCGGAAATTTCCTCCCACACATTTTTGTCGGGATTCAAACTGTCGCGGCTTTGATCGACATAACCAAGCTTCACCGTATCGGCCACTTTGAAAGTTCCACTGTCAGGTTTTTCCGATCCGGTGATCATGCGGAAGAGGGTGGTTTTACCCGCACCGTTTGGCCCGATCACACCAACAATGCCGCCTGGCGGCAGTTTGAAAGTGAGATTATCGATCAGCAACCTATCGCCATAAGATTTGCTGATCTTGTCGGCATCGATAACATTCGTGCCTAGCCGTGGCGGCGTCGGGATAATGATCTGTGCCGTATCGGCCGATTTCTCACCACTTTGCGCCAGCAGATTTTCATAGGCTGTGTAACGCGCCTTGCTCTTGGCCTGCCGTGCCTTCGGTGAAGCGCTGATCCATTCCAACTCGCGCGCCAGTGTTTTCTGGCGGCCGGTTTCCTCGCGCGATTCCTGCTCGAGGCGTTTTTGTTTCTGCTGCAGCCATGATGTGTAATTGCCTTCGTAAGGCATGCCCTTGCCCCGATCCAGCTCCAGAATCCAGCCCGTGACATTATCGAGGAAGTAACGATCATGCGTGACCATCACGACCGAGCCCGGATAAGCGAGCAAATGTTTCTGTAACCACTCGACAGATTCCGCATCGAGATGGTTCGTCGGCTCATCCAGCAAAAGCAGATCCGGTTTTTGCAGCAAGAGGCGGCACAGCGCCACGCGGCGGCGCTCACCGCCGGAAAGTTTCGTCACATCTGCATCACCCGGCGGGCAGCGCAGCGCATCAAGTGCAACTTCAATCGTGCGGCTGAGATCCCATGCATTCGCGGCTTCAATTTTTTCCTGCAGCGCCGATTGCTCATCGAGCAGCTTCTGCATTTCATCCGCATCGCTCACTTCGCCGAGCTTGTTGCTCACTTCCTCGAAGCGATCGAGCAGGGCCTTGGTCTCCGCCAAACCGGCCATTACATTTTGTTCCACGGTCAATTTGGGATCGAGCTGGGGCTCCTGCGGCAAATAGCCCACGCTGGCGCCCTCGGCGCTCCAGGCCTCGCCACCGAAATCTGTGTCGAGCCCAGCCATGATTTTAAGGAGTGTGGATTTGCCGGCACCGTTCGGCCCCAAAACGCCAATTTTTGCGGTGGGATAAAAGGATAGCCAAACATCCTCCAGCACTTTCTTGCCGTTGGGCCAGGCCTTCGAAAGGCCTTTCATCACATAAATATACTGATATGCGGGGCTACCTTTTTTTGCCGGAGTCGCCATCTGGGAAAACCTTATATTTTGCTGTTACATAGGCCTCTTTTCTATCAGGCCACGAGAGTAATACGCAAACATTGTTTCAGATTCGATACATTTAAACTTATCCACAGACCATTTGATGCAGCTGCACAACGGTGCTAGGTTCCGCCGCAACAAGCCCCGCTAAGTCAAGACTCCGCAAGACAAATTTCGTCTCACGACCCGTCCCGATCTTTCCAAGTTTTTCTCGACGAAGCCGAAGCCTGCACGACCGAACGACCAATTTTTTGTTTTCATCGACGAACATCGAACACGAAGCTCCTACAAAAAATTTGTAGGACTGCATGACGTCAGTTCGATTTACATATGGGAGAAGTCAAGATGAGCTTTACAGCTACACAATTCGAACAACTCGAAAACATCACGTTGGCCAGCAGCAATGGCCTGGTGGATAGCACCAGCGATCCCACACTTCAGAATCCCTTTTATATGGATGCCAATACCGGCGATATCATGTTCGGCTTTGGCTATAACGTCACAGCGCGAGGCACGAGCGGCTTAAGCAGTTATTTGAGTCCCGCGATACTAACGCTCGCGAACGATACAGTTGCCGATTACACAAAACTTTCCTCGCTCAATCAGCTTGTCTCCTCAACCTATGGCGCGAACACGAACTGGCAATCCGTCGCGGTGCAAGTCGAAGACGCTCTACGTGCGACCGCTACAAGCGAGATCAACACGGCACTGGTCACGCGCTTTGGTATTACACTCGCGTCATTGCCTGTCGGCGTGCAAGCTGGCCTCATCTCACTTGCCTATGATAGAAGCCCGAATGATCCGGCCTTCGAAAATAGCGCGCTCACTTCCATTGCCTATGGCGGAATTGCAAGTGCCGCAGCCACGCTGGTGGCAAACACGACGCCAACGGATGTTACCTTGCCGAACGGAAACGATTCCATTCCGGATGGGCTGGAGCAAAGACTTATTGTCGACGGTCTTGAGATCCTTGGTTTCAACGTTACGGTCGATCAAAATAATAACGTCGCGAGTTTGTCCGGATCTGTTAGCAACGCCACAGCGCTTAATTTTCTTGCGGTTGTACAGTCGAGCCCCACCGGTGTTCTTTGGTTAACAACGCCCGAAGGCATGGCTCTTCAGAGCGCCATACAAGCCTACACAGGCGGCGGTGTCACGAACCCGGTGACGATTATCAGTGCGCCATTTAATCTTACGGCTGACTTCCAGGAGATCACCAACGGAGAGATAGACAATAATAGCACCATCACTTTTGATCCTGGCTCTTCAGGCGTCATTGATGCTGGAAAAATCGTCAACAATGCCATCATCATGGTGGGTGACAATTCGAAAGCCCTTATCTCGGGGCCGATATCGTCAGACGATGCAATAACCACCGGCACCACCATCAACGGTATCTTCGGCACACCGACCAATCCGGTGCTGACCACCATAACGGCAACGGGAAGTGTAACACTCCCGGGTGCGTTGGTCGGTTTCGGCAGTCTCCATGATTTGATGGGCGTCAATGTTCTGCCGCAAGACCAAACCATAACGCAGTTGTTTGGTACGCCTTCAGAAACGGTCGGCGTCGGCGTTACGGGCGTTTTCGCCGGTGGCAGCCAGGCGAGCCAGGTGCCCGATAGTACAGTCCCGCCTTATTTCCCCGGCTATTCAACGACCATCACGTTAGACTCGTCGGCGACTTTGCCCGAAGGCACTGCCGTCGTTGTTTCGGATCCAGGCGGTGCTGAAAGCGGACAAGAACCGGATGGTACCCCTGTCCAGGAAAGCGGCCCGTATGTTTTTCAAGTTATCGTTAAAAATAACGGCGTCGTGGTCAGCCCATCTGACATTTCCTATTCGCTCTCCAACCCCTATGGCAGCACGGACGGGTCTTACTCCATAGATCCTACAACCGGCGTTCTGACGGTATTGGATTATGGATTTGGGACAATCTTCCCGTCGCGGGATTTTGTCGTTGTTCCGCATGTCCCGTATACCAGCATCACGGTTAACGGAACCACGATCGGCGACGATCAGCTTTTCGTCGGCATTCGTGAGTTTACTCCCACCGTTGTGATCGGCACAGGCTCCTCGCTCGAGCTGGGTGGTGCGGTTACAAATCAGAATATCGCTTTTCAGGATGGCGGCAGTCAGTTGGTATTAGATAGTCCTGCCAGTTTCCTGGGTACAATTGCGAATGTTGGAGATGGAGACACCATCGTCCTCCCGGGCGTGATTGCCACTGCGGCTACCTTTACTACAGGCGAAAATGGGCAGGTTATGCTCAATGTCCCCTACACATTGGGGGGAGGGGGAGTTGCTCCAGCGGCTGCGACGGTCCTAAGTATACCTTTTGCTGCAGGCACCAATACGAACGTTGCCGTAACAGCACAAAGCGATGGAGACGGTGGAACCGAGATTGTATTCGGTAGTGCGCCGCCGCCACCGCCTTGCTTTGCCGCAGGGACACATATTGAAACGGATCGCGGTCCGGTAAAGGTTCAGGATCTGCGCGTTGGGGATAAGGTGAAGGTGTTATTTGGACCATCACCCCATGCGCCAGTCGAATGGATCGGGCAACGGACGGTGAATGTCTCTCAGCATCCCGAACCCAAAAATGTTCTGCCAATCCTCGTACAGCAGGGTGCATTTGCGCCTAGTCAGCCAAGCCGGCCTCTCTTGTTGTCACCGGATCACGCTATATACGATGCGGCGCAACAGGTGCTAATCCCCGTCAAATATCTGATCAACCACACCACTGTCGCTCAAATTCCGGCCGAGGGGGTAAACTATTTCCACGTGCAGGTGAAGGGACCGCATAATGTTGTGTATGCCGAAGGCGTGACAGCAGAAACCTATCTCGATACCGGTGACCGTTCTAACTTCGCGAATGGCGGCGAGGTGGTAAAACTGCATCCCGACTTTTCCACCCGTGTTTGGGAAGCAAACGGTGTGGCACCATTGGAGATCGTTGGTCCTCGCGTGGATGCTGTTAAGGCACAACTTCTTGCGCGCGCTGAAATACTGGATCGTGATCTCGGACAACAAACTGCTAGGAATCCCGATGCCGGCGCTCGTGCGGACCGGGCACCCCGCCGCGTCGCAAGCAACGGCTAGCGTCCCAAAATTTTGGTAAATCTGTGTGCTGCTCTGCAATAAAAAGCAGGGCAGCCCGCTTATAATTTGCCTTACCGGGCCGCTCTTTAACGCCCCATACCAATAAAAGGCAATGCCTTCAGACGGTTGCATTTTCCAGCCGCCCGATGCATCGTCGCGGCCACAATATTGTCAGCGAATATCGAGGAAAGGCATTGAAAATGGCAAAACGGCACGACGCTTTTTTAGACCCTCGGATAGACCGTGCATATCAAGACGTCGCCATGCGCACCGGCCATTCCCGCGAATTTATTATGCCCTTGTCGCCGTCCGATATTCACGGGCAGGCCGAGCGTTGCACCAATTGCGGCGTTCCGCCTTGTCACAACCAATGCCCGGTGAACAATCTTATCCCCGATTGGAATGATCTGGTTTATCGAGGGAAATGGCATGAAGCCCTGGTCACTCTTCACAAAACGAACAATTTCCCCGAATTCACCGGCCGCGTTTGTCCGGCGCCATGTGAAACTGGTTGCGTTCAATATTTCGACACTCTCGTTGCCGGTGGTGATGCTGCCGTCACGATCAAAACAATCGAATGCGAAATTGTCGATCGCGGCTGGAGAGAAGGCTGGATTTTACCGCAACCGGCAGCCGTAAAGACGGGTTTCGAAATCGCCGTGATCGGTTCCGGCCCCGCAGGAATGGCCTGCGCTCAGCAGCTTGCCCGCATGGGGCATACCGTAACTATATATGAGAAAAATGAAGCCGCCGGTGGTCTGCTGCGCTTCGGTATTCCCGATTTCAAGATGGAAAAATATCTTATCGATCGCCGCGTCGATCAAATGGAAAAAGAAGGCGTACGTTTTGTCTATGGCGCGCATATCGGCGTCAATGTGGATTGGCAAGATGTTGCGTCTCACCACGATGCGGTTGTGATGGCCGGTGGTTCCGAACATCCACGTGACGTGGAAATTCCCGGGCGCGATCTCGATGGCATCCATTTTGCGATGAAATTTCTGCCGCAGGAAAATCGCTATCAGGCCGCACTTCGTCAAACCCCCACGCTGCTTCGAGATGCCGCGACACAGATATTGGCAAAAGGAAAGAATGTCGTCGTAATCGGCGGCGGCGATACCGGCTCCGATTGCATCGGAACATCCGTGCGCCAGGGCGCTCATTCGGTTACCCAGTTGGAGATTATGCCTCCTCCGCCTGTGCGTGAAGATAAGTCTATGGTATGGCCTGGCTGGCCCGCAAAAGAACGCATAAGTACGAGCCAAAAGGAAGCAAAGCTTTTGGCGGGCGGATTTCATCCCCATTTTTCCGTCGAGCCCATCCACTTTCACGGCGAGAATGGCAGAGTGCAGGCTGTGGAATGTGTTCGTGTGGAACGAGCGATAGAGAATGGCCGGCCTGTCTCCAAACGTATTCCCGGTACGGAATTTACTATTCAGGGTGAGCTCGTTCTGCTCGCGACCGGATTCCTTCATCCGACTTTCCGGGGCATGCTCGAGCAATCAGGCGTTGGTCTCGTTGAACAACGCCTCAATGTGGCTGTCAAAAACTACCGGACGTCAGTTCCAAAAGTATATGCCGCAGGCGATATGCACCATGGGCAATCAATCGTTGTGCGCGCTATCGATCACGGTCGCAAAGCCGCCGCCGCTGTCGATCATGATCTTGTCCCCGTTGGATCCGAGCTTTATCAGGCTCGCCGAAACTATCCACGTGGCAGCCGGGCCGTCTACTTTGAACGGAATCCCCAGGCTAATCCGGCCTTCTCACCGGCCTGATCGTTTAGGGGCTTTTTGGCGGAAAAGGCCGGTCAGCTTGAACCGGCGTAGCGCCTCGGCTACAACCGTTCCCTTACCTTGCCTATAAAGAGGGTCCCCTTCGTCTAGTGGCCCAGGACATCGCCCTCTCACGGCGGTAACACGGGTTCAAATCCCGTAGGGGACGCCAGTTAACCATAATGACTCTTATTGCCTTCACACTTCTAACAATGTTATTGATCGCACATTAACAATGAGACTGTGAACTAGAAAAATCCGACGTTATTCTTAAGCATATAGGACAATTCGATGGCCAAATTTAATCCACCCGCCGTAATAGCCGCGCCTCTACCTGCAGCAAACAATTCGGCTGAATTAGCTATATCAAATGCTAATCCTACGCCAGTTCATGTCGCGCTAAAAATTATACGCTTTCCGTACGAAGGTGAGGAAGGTTCTCATGAAAGTATCGAGGGCTTTCTGTCGGGAATATCTTATAAGGTAATAACCAATCCGGAGGAGATTGAAGCCGGCTTTCAGCCATTTCTTGAGCCAGCAACAGATCTTTCAGGCCAATGGAAAATGGTGAAACTTGCCGTCGTTGGCGGATTTTATTGCACGTTGGGGGAAGGTAACGAAATACAAAACCCAACGGGCATGATTATCCCTCCATCGCGTACAAATAAATTCGGTACAGTTGATATTTCCAAAGCACCTAACGGACTCCTTTATATCCTTCATCTTCGTAATGGATCCGGTCAACATAGTCAGGCGCTTTATTTTGATCCTCAGCTTGACATCAAAAAAGGTCGCATCAATAAGAATACAGTAATCTCCTTTCCGCATGGTCCGAAAAAGCCAAACCTTCAATTATTTGCCGAAGAAGCTGAAAAAACACTTGGCCGGTTTGTCTTCAAAAGAACCATAATGGTAGCCACGAGGCCAATTGGCCGAGTTGCTTGTTACGTATCAGGCGACATTAAGCGCGAACAAGGCAAACATGTCCGTGCGTTGACGAGCTAGTATATTCTGACAAAAGTCTTTCCGATTTGCCAAAGGTCCAACTATGGATTGTCCTCTCGTCATATTTGATCCGAGTGCTCGATTGGCAATCGGCAAAATCCTCAATTATCCAGCCGATATGTGGAAGCAAACCAGTGCCGAGTATTTTGAAGGAACTGAGTTTATCGAGGTTAAAGTAAGGGCAACAAATCATAGAACGAGTTTGCGTCTGTATTATGGGGGACTGCTAGAGATAATAAAGACTGACCTAACGAGGTCACAACGAGATCAATTGTTTATCACCCCGGACGGTAACTACAGGTTTTTTGAGGGGCTTTATTTCGGAGGCGGTGAGATCGAAATTGCTATGCGCCCAACAGCCGCAGAATTGGAAGATCCCCCGAAAATGATCCAAGATACGCGCGACGTATTCTCAAAAGTGGTTTCTGTAGTGCGGGAAAGTTTACGTCCTATGCTTGGTTGAGAGGTCCACCATAGCCGTGTTTCTAAGCATTTCTTGGTGGCATAGCTCCCGATCTGCTCTCACATTGGCGGCAGCAAAAGATCGCGCGGCGTAAGTCTGCGCCGCGCGCTAGTCTGGCTCTTAAAGGTTCGCTTCGCTTTCGATATCAAGCCGCACTTCGTCGCCCAGAGCGGGCAAGTAAGTGGTCATACCAAAATCGGAGCGTTTGATAGTGGCTGTTGCAGTGAATCCCGCCGTCTGTTTCTTCATCATGTTTTCGCCCAGTTTGTTAAGCTGCACTTTCAGATCGACAGGTTTCGATACACCATGCAGTGTCAGGGTACCGTGAACGACGGCGGTATCTTTTCCCGTTACATCCACTTTATTGCTGACGAAAGTTGCCGTGGGGTAGGTCGCCGCATCGAAGAAGTCCTTGCTCTTCAGATGTTCGTCGAGCTTTGGAACATCCGTATCGATCGTCGCTATTGGAATAGTTACATCAACCTTGCTGGCGGCAGGGTTTTGTTGATCAAGAACAACCGTGCCCTCCACATTCATGAATTTCCCCGAAGGATTGGAAAACCCGAAATGATTGATGTGAAAAACAATCGCGGTGTGCGTCGGATCAAGTTTGTAGGTATCCGCCGCCAAGGCCGGGGCCGCCAATGAGACAAACAGCGAGGCTGAGAGGAGGAGGCTACGGAGGGTCAGTTTTGACTGTGACATGACTCGGTTCCTTTCTGAGGTTCAGGCTACGTTTTGGAGGGCTTCTGTTACTTGTGCTTCGGCTATCTGCATGGCGGTTTTAACGGCATCCGGCCCCATCGCAACACCTTCGGCGCGGATAAGGGTGACGTCCTTAAGGCCCAGGAAGGCCAGTGCCGCTTTCATATAGCTCGCCTGATGTTCAATAGCAGCTAGCGGCCCGGAGGAATAGATCCCGCCGCTCGATAGAACCACGATAACTTTTTTGCCTGCGGCCAAAAGCCCCTCAGGGCCATTCGCGGTATATCGGAAGGTCTTGCCGGCACGGACGACATGGTCGATCCATGCCTTTAGCGCTGACGGAATGCTGAAGTTCCACATCGGCACACCGATCACGATTGTGTCTGCCGCCACAAGATCCGCGACCATCTGGTCCGATAGCTTGATCGCTTCGGCTTGCGTATCCGTATGTTTATCGGATGGCGTAAAGAACGCGCTGATAACAGTACCGCTTAAATGCGGAAGCGGGTTTTGACCAAAATCACGGATGGTCACATGCGCATCCGGATGCTTGGTTTTTAGCCCTTCCAGCACTTTGGCTGTGAATTTGCGACTTATAGAACTGTCACCGAGGGGGCTGCTGTCGATATGCAGGATGTTGTAGCTCATGGCATCTTCTCCATTAGTTGTATTTGTATACTAGATAATATATAATTATTTTGTCTATTAGAAGAAGGCACAATAAGTTCAGCTAGTTACAGAAAGGTAACTCATGAAAAAACCTCGAAATGAAGCGCTTAAAGTCGATGTCAGTGATCATGTGGATTGCCCGATCAAAGACCTCATTTCACGCATCGGCGATAAATGGAGCATGCTCGTGCTGGTCGCGCTCTCGAAAGCGCCCAACCATTGCCTGCGCTTTTCGGAATTGATGGCGGCCGTAGGCGGCATTTCGCAGCGCATGCTCTCGACAACTTTACGTTATCTGGAACGCGACGGCATTGTGACGCGCCATCTCTACCCCGAAGTTCCGCCGCGCGTTGAATACACCCTCACCAAACGCGGCCAGGGATTGCTGGTTCCAGTCGAAGCCTTGGTCGTATGGATTCTAGGCGAGTGGCCTGATATCGAAAAATCGCGTGAGGAGTATGACGCGCGTAACATGAAAATCACTTAGGTGAGGTTGCTTGAAGAAACCATTTACAAATTAGGAAGTGGCAAACTCCATTGGAGGCCGCTATGAAGTGAAGGTTGTAGCGTTCAAATTCTGCAATATGAGCAAGTCAAAATATTAATGTCCTGTCGCCGAGCTGAGCCGATGTTCCGCGTCGCCGGCGAATTCCGCTCGGAAACTGATGCTGGATCGCAGTACGGCGTCGTCTGGCATCAGCATGAACTGGCCCTTTGCATTAGTAGTGACGGTGCCGATCACTCGCTCGACTGGTTCGAATGGTAGTCGGAGGCGTTCAATTTCCTTCCCCGAGGCGTCAAGGAATACTAGCGCCGCGTAGCCGCTGCCGTTGGATGCAGTGCTCGTGCTCATCGGCACTTGGATGGTGTACGGATCACCCGCAGTGACCGCGAAGCTTGGAGCGTTTTGCATGATCGGTTGGCCAGCCCTGGCTTGGAAGCGGGTCAAGGCTTCGTTGCTGGCACCGCTCGCGGAGGAGGGGGTAAGTGCTTGCTCGATGATCTCGCCCGTGCGGTCGTCTTGGTATCGTGCAGTGCCAAGCGTGACATCGGCGGGTCCGGAGCAACTACACTCGGTGTTTATGCGGAGTGCCAGGATGGCCTTTGCCGCTTTCGGTGGCACCTGGCCCGAGTGGGTGTGCAGAATAGGGGCAGTTGGTTCGCCGAGAAGCTGGGCCGAGAGAGTAATCTGTGCAGCCGGGAGCGGATGGCCGGCATCGTCTGTGATCTCGCCTTCTAGCCAGTTCCCGTTACGCAGCACCGCAAGCCTGGTTTTACCGGTAAGATATCGGTTGACCAGCCAGGTCAGAGTGCCCGGCTGCGTCTCAGGCAGCATATGAGTCGGATGCAACATCCATGACTGGATAATTGCCTGACTAGGGGTGATCGCAGGATCCGTCTCGATGGTGGAGAAGCGTTGCTCGGCATGGCTCGTCCAGGCCAGATCCGACTGATCGTCAGGGTCACCGTTATAGATCACACCAAACTTGATGCCTGCGGCGTGTAGACGCGGAGCGAGTACCGTGAGCTGCTGCCGCCAGGGGCCCGCCCACACCACATCGAAATGGAGAAACGTCAAAGGCTCTCCGGCCGCATCCTGATAGGCTTTGGTCCATTGCATAACTTGTTCAACCCAATCGGGCGGGTCGGTGCGGCCGAGTGGTTCGATGTCGCCGATCTGCACATCGGGCAAGACTTGTTTGATGGCTCTGACATTCGCCGCCACATCCAGGGCGATAGCCGAAATTGGCGTATGACATGAATTGGTACCCTTGAAGGAATGGCCATTCCATAACGGTCCATCCATGGCAATCAATTTCAGATCACCTCCGAGCTTACGAATTCGCTCAACGGCACGCACGAGCTGCCCGGCAGGCCCGTAGCCCTCGACTTTATGGCTGCATTCAGTTTTGCTCGTGAGCGCAGATATTTCCATCGCGAGAAGGATGTGTCGGCGCTGGAGATCCTCAATCACACGTCGCACTTGCTGCTCAGGTCCATATAGAGCGAACGGCGTAGCGATCTTGAACACGCTAACGCGGGAGGCGGATCGAGGCCAGGGTGCATCGGGGCTGAATGCTTCGAAAAAGTCCAGCCCTACGCCAGGCTCTGAAACCGACCGTACCATGGGGTCAAAAGGGCTGAGCCAAACTTCAGCGCCGTGTGCGCAAAATGGATCCAAAAGCAAGAACACCGCGAGAAATAGCGACAAAAGCCAACAGCCTGGGCGGCGCCAAATGTGACGGCGAAATGACCTAGAGTTGCGCATATCAGACATCAAGCCTCTCTGCGACCGAGAACTATTTCACGGCACCAACTTTGACATGCCGGGCGGATATTATTCAAGGGCTACTATTTACAGACTAGCAAAAAAGTTGATGTTCTTGGCCCTTGGAGAATGTTGATAAGGTAATGCAAGCCAATAAGCCCAAATATAATCGCTGGGGATTTTTGGAATACGCCTCTTCGTCGCGGGGCTTGCGTAAAGCGCCGCGCGGGATAACATGGCCACCGGATCCAAGACCGTTTCCAACATTCGGAGGAACCCATGCCTGCCTACACAATCAAACCGCTCGTAACGGCAACAGCTGTCAACACCGGCGGCCGCAACGGCCATTCGGAAACCACCGATCATTCGGTCAGCGTCAATCTTTCCGTGCGCAAGGAAATGGGCGGTCCCGGCCTGCCGAACACCACAACGCCCGAGCATCTATTCGCCGCCGGATACGCCGCCTGCTTCGGTGGCGCTTTGGAATTCGTCGCCAGCCAGCATAAGAAAAACGTCGCCGGTACGGTGGTGACATGCGATGTCTCGGTCGGCCCGCGCGAAGGCGGCGGTTTCGGCATCGCCGTCAAAATGCACGTCAAAGTTCCCACACTTCCCACCGCCGAAGCGCAAGCCATGGTGCAGGAAACCCATGAAAAAATCTGCCCCTACAGCCACGCCACCCGCAACAATATCGACTTCGCGCTGGAAGTTGTGGGAGCCTAAACCCCGATTTGCGCCTGTTTGTCGCATGCAAAAAGGTCCTATTGCTTTTTAGAGTGTGAGCACATCATTTTTGTACCTATTGTTATAACTGGATGAGGTCTGTCATGAAAAAGAACATGCTGAACAAAGCAGCCGTCGCGTTTTTGTCTTGTTTGGTGGTCGCCGCTTGTGCCTCCGAAGAGCCACGCATCATTCAGGCATCGCCCAACGCCAAGGAAATTCATCTGGCAGGCGGGCTGGCAACACAAATCGAATTACCGGCCGGCGAGCGCGTCCAATCGGCGGTAACGGGTAACCCTGATCTCGTAACCGTAGGGCGCTCCGACAATATTGTTAATATCGTGCCGAGCGAAAAAGTATCCGGCGATACAAACCTCATTGTCCGGTCTGTCGATGAAGAGGGCCAGCCCAAAGTCTATCAATATCGCCTGAGCGTGCAGGCCCGCTAAGCGAACGTGCCATCGTCTCTACGGGTAGGCATTTGCCTGCTAAGCCACGCATTTCTCATGCATTTTTGACGTTTCTATTTTCAACCTACGGATGCTATAACCGACGGCAGCCGCCGGTTGGATGGCCTCTATATTATTGAAATAACTGATTATTTTTTAAAATTAGCGAGTGCTTCCTGACCATGTTGCGGATTCTATCCCTGGCCCTGTTGCTGTCTGTTTTCTGCGCTGGTTCCGCGCAGGCGACGGCTGACTGCACCTATGCGGGCGGCGATGCCAACGGCGCTCCACTGCTCAAGCGCGGCATCAATCTTTCACGTTGGTGGGAAGATGATCGCCGTCAGGCATTAAAGTCAGACGACGTCAAAAATCTACATACACTTGGTTTCGATTTTGTGCGCTTGCCCTTAAGCCCCAGCTCGCTGGTCATGAATGATGAAAGCGAGCTGAAGCAAAGACTGGCACAACTGCGTTGCGATATTATCTCTCTCCTCAATCAAAATCTCGCCGTCATTGTCGATCTGCATGCTCCCGAACGTTTCCAGCGTAATCTCGCCCAGGATACTGAGGCCGAGGCTACGCAGCATCTCGAAAATCTGTGGCAACGTATGCTGCCGGTGCTTGCCGGTCTGCCGCCATCGCGCGTTTTGCTTGGACTTTATAACGAACCGCAAATCGAGGCGGAGCCTTGGTGGCGCATTCAGGGCCAGTTAGTTAAAAACTTGCGTACGGTGTTTCCGGATAATCCCATGGTCGTCACAGCCGGCCCTGATGGCGGCCCGTGGAATCTCGAGCGCATGCAGGCTTATGACGATAAAAATATAATTTATGATTTTCATTTCTATCAGCCGATGCAATTCACCCATCACGGTGCCGACTGGTTATCTTCCTATAAGCCGGGAGATAAAAGTGTGCGCATTACCTATCCCGTCACGCTCAAATCGCAGATGGATGAAAGCAATCCACGCGTCAAAGACTATATGGCAACTAACTGGAACCGGCTACGACTCTCGGCATATATCGACAAGGCAACTGCCTGGGCCAAGGAAAACAACGCCAAAATCGCATGTCTGGAATTCGGCGTTTTCCGTCCTTATGTCGATAGCGATAGCCGTGCCCATTGGCTCGCCGATATGCGCTTTTTACTCGAGCGTGATCACATTCCCTGGGCGATGTGGGAATATCGCGGTGGTTTTGGCTTGCTGAGCGATGAGGGCGCGCCGGATGAAAGCGTGCTCAAGGCGCTCAATTTAAAGCGGAGTGCCGCGCGATGACGATGTCGCTTCTTTTCTCCGATCGTTTTGCCACTCGCGCCCGCGGTGCGCAGGGATTATTGCTTGCCGTACTTTTCATGGCGTTGGCAGCGGCAGCTTTGTTGCCGCATTTCATCGTTAGCGCGCTTTTTGGTGCGTCCGGTCTTGCGGCAATTGCCGTGATTACGATTGGATCGCTTTATCTCAGCTATGAATTTTCTTTTGCACTGCTGGTCATTTGCCTTTTCTTGCAAAATCTATTCATCGCGATTGTAACGCCATTGGCGCCCGGCCTTGATCAATTCACGCCCATGCTGGGAACCAGCTTTATCAATATTGTCATTACGTCGGCTTTTTGTGCCGTGATGTGGCTCAAGCTGCGGCGGGATATGCCGGATGAAAACAAATCCCTGATGCATAGTCTGGTTTTGTTTTTTGCCATTATCGTCGTTTATTCCGGTTTGGGCGCGGCGCACGCGACGGTCAACGATGCCCTCGTTTACGCGCGTGTCTATGCGATTGGCGGCTTGTTGTTGATCATCGGTATCGCTTTTGGCTCGCGGCTTGCGCCGGGATATGCGGTCAATATTTTTCGCGTAATCAGCTTTATTCTTGTTGCCTGGGGCATCGCAGAATTTTTCTTTACCTACAGCGTCTATTCGTTTTTTCACATCGCCGATTACATCCATTTGAAATACGCCACGGCGGAATCGATGGATATACACAATGTGCAAGAGGCCATCGATTTCGCCAGCCGCTCCTATCTCAACTTGTCCGGTGCGCTCGGTCTTAATTTCGATATTTTGCGTCCGCAAGGGCCCAACATTCACCCGATATCCTACGCCTATGCGCTCGCCTTCGGTGCCCTCGTTTGCTACATCAACCGTTTTCCCCTGTTGCTGGGCCTCTGTCTCGCACTGCTGCTTTTGGTGGGCGCCAAGGGTCCGCTGATCATGGCGTTTCTGTCGCTCGCGCTCGCGACCATCTATCATTTCCGGCAGAGCCGCGGCACATTGTTGATTCTGTTAGTGGCCAGCATGACTATCTACGCTGTCATCGGCATCGCCTACGGCATGTATACCGAAGATTATCACGTGGTTGGCTTCATGGGCGGCGTGAAAGGATTTTTTCACAATCCGCTGGGGCAGGGCATCGGTGTCGGCGGAAATCTTTCGACAATGACCCTGCAATATGCCGATTTCGGCCTGTTTCAAGGTTATGGCGCCAGCTTCGCGCTTGAAAGTGGATTTGGTGTGATGCTCTATCAAATCGGCATCGGCACTGCTGCTTTCCTTCTGTTTTATTGGCGCTTGTGGCAATGCGTATGGCGTGCCGCCCTATATTTTGCTGATCAACCACGCCTGGTCGCGCTGCCTTGCGCGCTCGCGATCTTGCTGGTCAACAGTATTTTTCAGGAAGAAGCTTTTTCACCCGCCGGCTGGGGACCGCTCATGTTGTTGAGCGGCCTGCTGCTGGCGAAATATTGGCAGCAAACTGATTTTCAATCGCCGAAGAAAGCCTAAGCCGATAAGGAAGATTACGCCGATGCTGGATTGCAAGATTTTAACGACCGAAGCGGAAATCGAGGCGCTTGCCGATAGCTGGCGGGACTTGCACGCCCGCACAGGCAGAAGGCCGGTCACCGATTATGATCGCTTTTATGCCTGGTGGAGCACCGTCGGAAAAAAACAAATGTCGCGCAGCCTGCACGTAGTCGCCGGTTTCGAATCCGGGCGGCTTGCGGGATTGTTGCCGCTTAGTGTCGAGCGTCGTCGCGGTATGCGCATGTTGCAGTCCGATGGCGGCATGGTTTTGGAATGCTGCGATATGCTTTGTGAGAATGCCACACAAGCATCCGAACTATGGAAATTTGCCCGCCAGAGCCCCCTGTATGATTTCGCGCATGTGCGAAACATATATTCGGAATCGATTGGATATGAATCCCTCTCATCTTTTGCGCGACCGCGTGAGGATGTGGATTCATTCTTCCTCCGCTTTGAGCATCCGACAGGTGAAGCATGGCTCGCCTCCTTATCAGGCAACACGCGGGGAAATTTCCGCCGCTGCACGCGCCGTCTGGAAGAAAAGGGGCCACTGACCTACACCGTTTACGAAGGCGGCCCAATGCCGAAAACGATCATAGACGGACTGGTAAAGCAAAAACTGGCCTGGGCAAACCGGCGCGAGAAGCACGGTATGTTCGATCACGCCAACATCACGGAATATTTCCATCGCCTGACGGAAGCCACCGCAGCAAACAAACAGCTTTTCCTCGCCTGGCTGCAATGCGGTGAAAATGTCATCGCCTACAATCTTGGATTTATCCATAACAACACGCTGCGCATGTATTTCTGGACCTACGATCCAGCCTGGGCCGCTTTGTCGCCTGGTAATGTGATCATGGTCAATTCGATTTGCTATATAATTGATAAGGGGCTAATCGGCATCGATTTTATGCATACAACGGAAAGCGATTCCGAACGCTACTTCAAGCTTAAATATGCCAATGAAAAGCAAACCTGCACCGAATTTACATTCAGCCGTTCATTGTATGGCCGAATTATGGAAAATGTTTTCATCTGGCGGCGCTATATTCACCGCATGAGAAAGCGCCGCCGACAGGCATCGCAGAACAAGACGCAACGGGATGCCGCATGATCGAGTGCCACATTCTCACCACCGAATTGCAGATCCAGTCCATCGCCGTGGAATGGCGGCATCTATGGACACACCTGGGTCGTAGCCTGTTCACCGGTTATGATCTTTTTTCCATTTGGTGGAACGCTATCGGAAAGACCAACACAAAGCGCATGCTGCACGTCGTGGCTGGCTATACCGATGGCAAGCTCGTCGCCATTCTGCCCTTAACCGTCATGCATTGGCGGGGTATGCGCATTATGCAGGCGGCTGGATTCCGGGCGTATAATTATTGCGACATGCTGGCCCATAATGAAATACAAGCTGCGCAGCTTTGGGCCGTCGCACGCCAAAGTCCCCATTACGATTTTGCCGACATTCGCGATGTATATCCCGAATCCCAGTGCTTTGATGCGCTAAAATCTTTTGCGCGACGACGAGATCTGACGAATGCCTATTCGTTGCAACTCAAATGGTCGTCAGGCGAGGAATGGTTTGCCACAAAATCCAATCATACGCGCAGCAATTTTAAACGCTGCGTCCGCCGCATGGAAGAGAAGGGAGCGCTGCGCTTTGAGGTTTATCAGGGCGGCCCGCTACCAACCGCCATCATCGAGGACATGGTAAAGAAAAAGGTCGATTGGAGTTTTGTGCGCAACAAGCGTGGACTTTTCCAGAAACCCGGCGTGCTGGATTATAATCAACGCTTGATAAAAATGGCAGCCGAGCAGGGCTCGTTATTTCTCGGCTGGCTCTCCTGCGGCGATAAGGTGATAGCCTACAATCAATGTTTCGTTCATGACGGTGTCTTGCAGGGAATGTTGCTAACGCACGATCCCGCCTGGAGTCGCTACTCACCCGGCAATGCCATTCAGATTTACACGATTTTCTGGGCCATCGAGCATGGTCTGAAGAGTGTGGATTTCCGGCAAGGCGAAAATATGTTCAAGACTATCTTTGCCAATGATGTACGGCAATGCGCCGAATTTACGTTTAACAATTCCTTGCGTGGCCTATTTCTCGAAAAAATTTACATGATGGTGCGCATAATCAAGCGAATGGCAACAAGCCATCGAGAGAAAAAGAGACCGAAAGAAAAATGAAATGACAAACCCAATGCTGATTGAGTGTGGAACATAGCGCATGCTCACGTATGAAATCATCAGGGATGAAAACCGGGTGCAAGCGCTCGCCGATGAATGGCGAGAGCTTTACACGCGCGCCGGCCGAAGCCCGTTCTCGAATTACGATATATTCATGGTCTGGTGGCAGACCATAGGCAAAACCGATGGCGATCGCACACTGTATCTTGTCACCGGCCGTATCGATGGCAAGCTGGTTGCCGTATTGCCTCTCACCGTCGTGCGTTGGAAGGGTTTGCGGATCATGCAGGCCGCCGGTTACCGCGCCTATAATTACTGCGACATGTTGGCCGAAGATACCAACACGGCCGCACAGCTTTGGCAGGCAGCACGTAAAAGCCCACACTACGATTTCGCCGATATCCGCGACGTATATCCCCATTCTTTCTGCGATGAAGCCCTCAAATCTTTCGCGCGCAGCCGCGATTTATCGGATGCCTTTTTCCTGGAATTCAAATGGCCAACCGGTGAGGACTGGATCAAATCCCTCTCCAGCCATGCCCGCGGCGATTATAGGCGCTGCATGCGCCATTTGGAAAAAAATGGCTCCATCCAATATGAAATATACAAGGAAGGCCCACTGCCTACAGCAATCATCGATAGTATGGTCAAACAAAAAATTGAATGGGCCCAGGCCAATAAAAAACCGGGCCTTTTTTATCATCCAAATGTTTTGGCCTATTTCCATCAATCTCTGGCCGACGCCGCAGCGCGTAACAACCTCTTTCTTGCCTGGCTAAAATCGGGCGATAACGTCATTGCCTATAATCAGGGCTTCATTCACGACGGCATCATACATTTGCCTTTCTGGACTTTCGATCCCGCCTTTGCGCGTTACTCGCCCGGCAAAGTGATGCTGTTTCATTCAATGTGCTGGGCAATCGATAATGGCCTCAAAGGCCTCGATTTACGGCAAGGCGGCAATCAGATTAAAAGAACTTTTGCCAATGAGAAAAGTCAGTGTGCCGAATTTACATTCAGTGGTTCTTTGCGGGGGCGGTTGCTGGAATGTGCTTATATTGCGGCGCGCTCGCTATTCAGATTGATGAAGGGCGGCGCCGAGCGATTGGCCGCGCAGGAGGATTAGAATGTCCAAGGATTTGTTAAAAAATATCGTGCGCCCCGCCTATCGGGCAGCGATTGATTTATTGCCAGCGCATTTGCACGTCACACTTGATTTTCTTCGCTTTCATCATCGCTTACCAAATTACGATAATCCCCAAACGCTCAATGAGAAAATTGCCTGGCGCAAACTCTATGATCGCAATCCGCTTTTGCCTGTTCTGGTCGATAAAGTAAGAGCAAAAGAATTCATCGCGCAAAAATTCGGCAAAGAATATGTGATCCCGACTTTGGCCGTGTACGATACAGCCGAAGCTCTCGATTTCAACCTAGAGCCGCTGTCCAAGCCGCCTTACGTTCTCAAGACAAATCACGGCTCCGGCTTCAATCTGTTCGTGAAAGAACGTCCGGCTGATCCCGCCGCCATTCGTGCGAAACTCGCCAAAATGCTCAAAACCGATTATGCCGGTTTGATGGAAGAATGGGCCTACGCGCCGATACCACGCAAAATTCTGGTCGAACCCTATATCGAAACGCCGGAAGGCTATATCCCCGATTACAAATGTCACACCTTCGCCGGCAAAATCTTTGCCATCGAAATGATCATCGACCGGTTCAAGGGCTATTGGATCAATTTTTTCACCCGCGACTGGAAACCACTCGATATTCGCAAATATGCCAAACGTCCGCGCTATGAAGGCAATGTACCGCCTCCCGCAGGCCTGCCAAAAATGATTGAGTTAGCCGAAGCTTTAGGCAAGGATTTTCCTTATGCGCGCATCGATCTCTACCAAATCAACGGCGAAGTGAAATTCGGTGAATTCACCCCTTATCCCGGCAGCGGCTTCGATAAATTCGATCCACCTGAATGGGATTATGAATTTGGCCGTCAATGGCAACAATCCTGGACGCACAAATAGCCATGCCGCAGATTTCCGTCATCGTCCCCGTTTACAATTGCGCCGATACATTGGCGCGTGCCATTGAATCGGCGCAGCGCCAGACCTTGAGCGATATCGAGATCATCATTGTCGATGATTGTTCGACCGATAATTCCTACGAAATCGCCGAGGGCCTTGCCCAAAAAGATCCGCGCATCAAAGCCGTGCGTTTGCCGACCAATGGCGGTGCCAGTGTCGCCCGCAACACCGCGCTCGATTTGGCCACGAGCGAGTGGATCGCGGTGCTGGATTCCGACGATTGGTACGAACCCGTTCGGCTTGAGACCATGCTGGCCGCTGCACGTAATCTGAAAGCCAACCTCATTTGCGATAATCTGCGGATATACGATCACGTGCGGCAAGTGATTGTCGAGGAAACAAGGCACGGCCATGCCAGCAAACCCACGCCATTAACGGCCGAATTATTATTCCGCTCCGACAATCCGCTACGCCGTCATGCGATTGGCTATGTGAAGCCGATGGTCAAAAGCGCTTTCCTGCGCGAGAAGAATATTCGCTATGATCCGGTGCATCGCTCCGGCCAGGATTTCGTCTTTCTTGCGGAAATCATTTTGAATGGTGCCAAAGGGATCATCATTCCCGATGCCTTGTATGTTTACGTGCATCGCATTTCGCCCACCACGCGCAAAATATCGCCGCATTCGCGTTCAGGCGCCGGGTTTGTTCTTATTGTTCAGGGTTGCGACGAATTGATGCAGAAATACGGTGCCTCCATGTCGCCCGCCGCCCGCCGGGCCCTGCAGCAAAGGCGCTGGATATTCGCCAACCGCATACGTTGCAGTGAAATGCTGGCCGAGCTGGAACAGAAGCAATGGCGCAAGGCTGCCCGCATTCTGGCCTTAAATCCCTTCATTATCGTGCTCGTGGCCGCCACGATCGCAAAATGGATTTATGCCAATATCCTGCTTCATCTGAAGTAAGCGCTGGCCGGGCACAGTTGCTAACCAAATATTAACAGCAAACTCGCAAAATCCCCGCGCCTCATTCTTTTCAAACGGCCCGCCGATGACGATCCAGCGTATAAATTTCCTCGGTCTTCCGCTCGATGCCGGCGCAAAAATTGAAGATGTTTGCCGGCTCTTGCGCGAAACCGGCACACCGCGCCTTGTCACTTTCATCAACCCACAAGCCTGGGCGCTTGCGCGGCGCTTTCCCAAATTTATTCCCTCGTTAAATGCGATGTCGCTGGTATTGCCGGATGGTCAGGGAGTTATTTGGGCCAGCCGTCAGCTGGGGGTAAAGGATTGCACGCGCATCAGTTTCGATACCACCTCGCTCGCCGATGTCTTTTTCAAAACACTGGCGGAGGATCAATCCTCGCTCATGCTCATCGGCGGCAACCCGGGCGTCGATGAAGCGATGCATGAAAAGCTGCGCTATCACTACCCCAACATCAAGATCCTCGGCACCTCGCATGGCTTCGATGATTTCGCGCCCAAAATCCAGCGCATCATAGCCTCTTCGCCCACGGCCGTTGTGGTTGGCATGGGCTCGCCGCGCCAGGAAGAGTTCCTGCTCGCGCTGCGCGATGAGGGTTATCCCGGCTTTGCCATTACCTGCGGCGGCTTCTTCGATCAATATCTGGAAGCCGATTACTACTACCCGCAATGGGTCGATCGCTGGAATCTGCGCTTCGCCTGGCGGCTCTATAAAGAGCCCCGCCGCCTGTGGCGCCGCTATTTAATCGATTATCAGGTGTTTATCTGGACGGTATTAAAGGCGCTCGCGCAAAAATATGTGCCGGGCCTGAAGCCAAAAAAATAAGCACCCAAATAGGCGTCATGCCCGCGCAGGCGGGCATCCATCTTAAAAACTCTCGGCTGTTCTGAAATCAAAAAATGGACCCCCGCCTGCGCGGGGGTGACAATAGGGACTCTAATTCCGCATCTCATCAATCCGTAAATCAACCAGAAAACGGATTGCTTCATCATAATCCCGGTGCGCAATCTTGGCGATGTGATTAACGTTGAAGCGCGCTTCAACAATCGCCTGCACGGTTTCCTGCTGAATATTCTCATTATGCGATACATAAGCGAGCAGGGCATAGATCGATTTCAATTCGCTTTCATTCAGCGACTGCAAATCGCGCGCCTGAATGCGGCCTGACGCCTGCGAGCTCACCGAAACCTGACGGTTGGCATCGAACAGGGAATATTGTTCGGAAGAAGAGCCTGTTTCCGTCTGACCAAGCACATCCTCGATCATCTGTTCCAGCTCACGTTTGAAATCTTCAATCTTGGAAGTCATAACTCTTCTCCAAAAATTTTTATAAATATAAATCCTAGGCAGAAATCGCCGAGGCGCCCTGTGTCAGATAATGCCAACGGTCTTCAAGCGAAGAAACAACACTGCTACGCACGCCCTCGTAACGCTCAATATTCTCGAGAATGGCCTGCGCAACGATTTCGCCAAATTTGCTTTCAAGTTCACAAAAACTAGGCATTGTCTGTTTCTCCGTTAAAAATCGCTGCGTTCTTTAAATCTGAATGCAATCTAAGGGCTGGGCGGAGTGAAAGCAATAGGATATTTATTATCATAATGAAAAATGTTCATTGCTGTAAGTAATTGACATATTGCCTAGCTATGTAGTACTAACTTGAAGTAATAAACTGCCGTAAATAGGTAATAAATAGCAGTTTTGGTTAATATATTTCAGTGTTATAAGTAATTTTCTTCATTTTGGTAAGGTATTGGTAATGATAACTGGCCGCCAGATAAAAGCCGCTCGTTCCTTGTTGGATTGGGATGCGGAAGATTTAGCTGAGAAAGCAGATCTTAGCCGCGATACGATTTTCAACATCGAAAATGGAAAAGTGCAAGCACGAGGTGCGTCGGCCGAAAAAATTGAACAAGCTTTTACCAGCAATGGAATCGAGTTTCTTGGTGAACGCGGTGTTGCACTAAAAGATGATCAGGTTTTAAGGCTAAGCGGCGAGAATATCTTCTTTCGCATTTTGGATGATGTGGTTGCTACCTTGCGCAACTCAAAGAACAAAGAAGCGCTTTTTGCTTGCGTGGACGATAAAATGTCACCTCCGGTTGTTATTGAAAATTATCGCCGTCTTCGCAAGTCAGGAATAGCAATGCGTTCTCTCGTTAAGGAAAACGATACGTTCTTGATGGGTGAGTTAAATGAATATCGTTATCTTCCAGCGCAATATTTTCATAACAATGCAACGGTCATCTACGGCGAAAAATTTGCCACTATGATACTCGATCCGGAAACGGGGACAGATACAGCTGCCATTATTATCCGCAATCCACACATTGCTGCCGCCCAAAGAAATCTTTTTAATTTTATATGGTCCATTGCCCACAAACCTTTAAAGAGTACTACGGAGATACGTTATGACGAATGATTTTGACTATTCTGTTCGAGTGAAAACTGGTGCCAGCTGGCGAAATTTTGATCGCGTGCGCTTAATGATCAGCGTCGGGCAGGAATATCACGAAGGTAAAAAGCTTCAAGCAACTGTTGAGTGGATAAATCGTAATCCTTGCATTGAGCGAGTTCATATTAGCGATAATGATCTTTTGCAGTGTCACAATTTTATTGCGGCCGGCATGTCATCTGAGCAAGCCGAAAAGGTTGCTCTTTCGGCAGGCGCATTGTGGTTGGCGAGGAATGAAGAAACTCTTTTGCAAATTAGAGCGCCTATCCAGATTACACGATGGAAAGACTGGTTTAATCGCGCTCAATTTGAAGTCGCTCATAGAGCGATAAAAGAATATGCAACAGTAGATTCCTCATTTAATGACAGTGTCAATGAAGATGCGGGCACTCTCGCTGCTCGAAAGCTGCAGCGAGGGGAGCCTGTTCCGCCTCGTTTAGTCGCACATAGCCGCGATTATGTTCTTGAAGAGTTGGCCGTTTTTGCGCTTCAAACTGCCGAACTGCCCGCGACCGAAGTTTATCCCGGAAGCAATCTTAAATCGGCAACATATCTTTTTGGTAAAACCTCATTGCCCGAGGCAATTCAACCGCTAGCAAGGCGGCACTTTACGCGAATTGACTTTAGTAAGATCAATGTTGGACAAACCGCTGGTGCCACTCAGCACGTGTTAAGGCAACACGCATTGGGCTAGCGAGAAATACTCTTAAACATTTTGGTAATAATGGCGGCTATATTTTTTTAGCCCTGCTGACTGCCAACTCCGCCTCCTGTTCAGCCTCCCAGGATAATCCCTCGGAGGCGAGGCATAATTCGAGCGCAGAAACGAGTTCGGCAATCAACATCTCCGTTCTTTCATAGATATTGACTGCGTAAACAATGCACGTATGCGCGCGTTTAGCCTGCTGTGCACGATCTGTTATTCTTGCTCTCCTTCTTCCAAAAGCCTAAAATTCTGTCCCTATGCCCACCGCACCCCCATCCATTCCCGCCGATTTGCGCCTTTATGCGATTGGTGATGTCCATGGCCGTGACGATCTGCTTCAGCTGCTTCTGAAAAAGATCGATGACGATGCGCGCGCTCACAAAGGCCCCGTGCGCAAGGTCTTTCTCGGCGATTATGTCGATCGTGGTCTTTACAGCCGGCAGGTGATCGATCGGCTGATTGCCTTGCGCGATGCTGAAAAGGAGCCCCCTGTTTTCCTGCTCGGCAATCACGAGCAGGTGATGCGTGAGCTGCTGCGCGGGCGCGATGGCAGCATTCTGGAAGACTGGCTGCGTTTCGGCGGCCGCGAAACACTGCTTAGCTATGGCGTGAACCCATCCTCTTCAGGCGCCGGTTCTGGCATCATAAGCGCCCTGCGCGAGAATATGCCGCCCTCGCATATCGACTTTATCGAACGGCTCGAGACATTCACCACGGTCGGCGACTATTTTTTCTGTCATGCCGGCGTCAAACCGGGTGTAGAATTGGATAAGCAAACCGAGCAGGATCTCATCTGGATCCGCTACGAATTTCTCTCGCATAAGGAGCCACACGGTAAAATCATCGTGCACGGTCACACCATCTCGCCCGAACCCGAACTCCGCCCCAACCGCATCAATATCGATACCGGCGCCTATGCCACCGGCCGCCTCACCGCTCTCGCACTCGAAGGATCCAAACGATGGTTGCTGCAAACAAAGTAAGGCCAAAACTGAAACTGGCCGATCTTTCCTTCTGGTGCTTCGTGCTCGGCGCCGTGCTGTTGCCGATCGGGTTTGGCGGCAATCGCTGGCTGCCCTTTGGCATAGCGCAGACCGCCTTTGCGCTCGCCTCTTTCGGCGTTGTTCTCGATGCCCAGCGACTGGAACCGCGTCTTTTCCTTCGTTTGCGCGTGGCGTTTGGCTTGTTTGCCGTAGTGGTTATGTGGGCCTGGCTACAAACGCAAAGCTTCATGCCGGTTGCCTGGCTGCATCCGCTCTGGAAAGAAGCTTCCAATGTCTTGGGCCGCCCCTTGCATGGCGCCATAGCGCTTTCGCCGGAGGATAGCCTCAATGGCCTCAACCGTCTGGTTACATACCTAGCCGCCGGCATTTTATCCTACCTGTTCGCGCAGGATCCCAAACGCGCGCGGCAGATGATCGGGGCCTTCTGGGCGTCAGGCGTGATGATTTGTCTCTACGGTTTGATCGTCTATGCCACCGGCCTTCACACCATCCTGTGGTTCGACAAATGGGCCTATCAGGACGATCTCACCGCCACCTTCGTTAATCGCAACGACTTCGCCGTTTATGCCGGACTTGTCTTACTTTGTGGCGTGGCGCTGCTCCTGCAATCCTGGAAAGAAAATGTGCAGGAGAAAAATGCGGCCGCGCGGCCGGCGGCATTGCGCAAATGGCTCACAGTAGAGGGGTTGGGGCGTACGCTGCTTCTGCTGTTCGTGTTCATCAGCCTCGTGCTGAGCCATTCGCGCGCGGGCTTTGCTTTGACTTTGGCCGGGCTTGGCTCCTATTTCTTTTTCTATCAGGTCTACCGGCAGGCCTGGGGCCGTGCCGTGCTCACTTTGCTAACAGCGGCTATCATCATTGCCGCCGCGCTCATGATCGCCTGGCAATATTCCGATCGCTTCGCCCAATTGTTTAGCGATTATTCTTCAGCCGACCGGCTCAAGGTTTACAAACTCACGCTTCTGGCAATCGCCGACAATCCCTGGCTCGGCTATGGCCTCGATGGTTTTCAACCAGTGTTCCGCCTCTATGAGCAGGGCATGATCATGGAATTCACCCATGCCCATAGCGATGTCCTGGAATCCTTGCTCGATCTCGGTATTCCGGTGGGATTGATGCTCTGGAGCGCCATTCTGCTCCTGATCACCGGCCTCGTGCACGGCATCGTGCATCGTCGCCGTCACGGCATCTTTCCGTGCCTTGGTCTCGCCGCTGCCGTCATTGTGCTGGGCCATTCGATTGTCGATTTCAGCATGCAAATTCCGGGCGTTGTCATCCCCTGGGCAATGCTTACCGGCATAGGCCTCGCGCAAAGCTGGCGTCAGGGCGAAAAAGAACCGGCGATCGAGTGGATGGAGTATTAATGAACTCCTCCCCCTTGCGGGGAGGACGCAAAAACTTGGGATTGCGACAGCAACCCCTTAGTTTTTGCTGGAAGGGCAGCTGGCCCCACCAGTGAAAACTAAGGCTTGCCAAGAAGGGCAAGCCTTAGTTTTCACATCCTCCCCGTAAGAACGGGGAGGAGTAATTATTTTCCGCGCGCTTTCCACTCTTCGAAAAGCTGCGGATCGCGGGATTTGATGGCCTCGCCGGCTTCATCGGACAAACCATTGCGCGCAGCGATGTTCCAGGTTGCTTCCGGCTGCAGGCGATAAGCATTTTGCCACAGCGTTGCCTGATAACTTTGTTCATCCGGGTTCTCAACCGAGTGGAATTGGCGCCACATTATCGCGCGCTCCGGTAGTTGGCGTGGACTATAGGGGCTGATCAGATCGGATAACCGCAAGGCCGCAAAAGCGTTAGCGTGATCGCTGCCCGTGGCGAGGCGCAGCCAAGCCAGCCGTGCCCAGGCAAACGGCTCAGCCGGTTTGCCCGCAAGGGCGTTCTCCTGCGCCTGTCTTAGGTGACCTAAAAGCTCCACACGCTCGTCCGTCGGTAAATCGCCGGCGTTGGCTATGCTGGCCGCGATCTGATCGTTGAGATCGGCATAGGGCGTGGTTTTGCCGGTCAGGCTGATCAGCGAGAAAACAGCCAATATGGTTCCCATGACGATAAACGTCGCGGACCAGGGCTTGAAGGATTTGAGGGGAAGCGAGGAGGGCATAAGCCGATTGTTTCCGGCCTGGCCGGAAATGACAAGTCTTAATTCGTGTAATAATTCTTATATTGCCCGTGATAGAAGCCGTAATCGTCGTAGCCATAGCGCTTGCGATCCGCCAGATCGACCTGCGTCAAAACGATCCCGGCCAGCTTCACGTTGAATTTTTGCAGATGCTTGAGGCCTTCGGCAATCACCTCGCGTGGCGTGAAGGCCCAACGGGCGAGATAAACCGTGGTATCGGCCATCTTGGCGATCAGCGCGGCATCGGTAAGGGCGATCACCGGCGGTGTATCGATAATAACCATGTCGTATTTCTCGCGCACAGTTGCAATCAGTTTTTCCATCTGATGCGAGCCGACAAGATCCTGTGGATTGGGTGGCCGCGTATGCGCGATGATGACATGGGCGCCGCTGATATCTTTCTGAATGGCATCTTCCAGTTTCGCATCATGCGCCAGCACTTGCGCAAGATCGGGCTTCGATTTGTCGAGACTGAGAATATTGTGCACATGCGGGCGGCGCATATCGGCATCGATCAGCAAAACCTTGACGCCCGATTTCGCCAGCAACCTCGCGAATGAAGCCGAAAACATCGTCTTGCCTTCGCCGGGGAAGGAGCTTGTGATCATGATAACTTTCGGCGGCTTGTCGACATTCGAGAAATGGATTGCTGCGCGAATGGAACGGATCGATTCCGCATAAACCGAAAGCGGTTTTTTCAGCACATAATCGCTGGGCAATTGCCCTTCGGCGGTCGCGGCGGATGGCACAATGCCAAGCCCCGATACGCCAAACACTTTTTCCGCCACGCTCAGCGAACGAATGCCGCGATCGAGATATTCGAGCACCAGAGCGATCGCAAAGCCGACCGTCATGCCAAGGAAAATACCCAAGGCGAGGAAAATCCATGTCTTGGGGAAGGATGGCTTAATCGGCACATCCGCATGCGCGATGATACGTGCGTCGGCGATCTGTAAATCCTGCTCTTCCGTCACTTGCTTGAAGCGATTGAGCAAGCCTTCATAAAGGCTGCGCACCGCAGCGGCTTCGCGCTCCAGCTGGTGGAGCGTAACCATCGCCTGATTGCCCTCGCCCGTCTTGTTGGTAAGAGACGTCAACTCCTTGTTGAGGCTATCCACCTTGCTCTTGGATATATCGTAATCGTTCTGCATGCCGGCAACGATCTTGGTAACTTCCTCATTCTCTTTGTCGCGAATGCCGGCAAGTTCGTTCTTCGCATCGATCATCATCGGATGACGGTCGCCGTAACGGGTCGCGAGATCGGCCACCTTGCGGCGCACTTCCGCTTCCTGCTGCTTTAATTGCTGTATGAGCGGCGAAGCGATGACGATGGAAGCCGATTCCAGCTGAGCATGATTGAGCGATTTCACGCCCGCGAGGCGCGCTTCGGCTTGCGAACGTTCGGCCTGCGCTTGCAGAAGCTGGATGTTCAATTCGCTCAGCTGTTGCTGCGTAATCGTTTGTTCGCCGCCACCAGCCATATTCACGCCGATGAGATGATTGGCGCTACGGTAATCCGCAACCGCTTTCTCGGCCTGGGTCACTTTATCGCGCAACTCATCCAGCCGTTTGGAAAGCCAGGCATTGGCACGCTGGGTCGCGTCGTACTTCACTTCAAGTTGATCGACCAGATACTGATCGGCAAAAGCGTTGGCAATTTTCGCGGCCATTTCCGGATTGCGATCTTCATAACGGATCGAAATACTGTAGGAGCGGCCGTCATTCTGGACATCGAGATTCTTGATCAGGCGGTTGGCAATCGCGGTGCGATTATCGACTTCCCGCTTCGCGACATCTTCCGGGCTTGAGCTCGCAAACAATCGCCCGATCCAGCTTCCTGTCGCCAGCGCCGGATTGAAGCGCGGGTCATTCATAAGATGCAGATCGTCGATGATCCGATCGACCACCGCGCGCGAGCGGATAATGTCGATTTCACTTCGGATCGAGGCATTGTCGGAGGGCAGGTGGGATATAACCGATTCAAGGCCCGACACCTGCGTCTTGCGCGGGTCGAGCATCACGACGGTTTCACCGAGATAGTGTGGGGGCAGTACCAGCGATAGTACCAGCGCAACAACCGCAAAACCGGCGGTGACAAGCCCGATAAACCAGGCATTGCGACGCGCGAAGAGCCAGCTCTCCCGCACATCCGTCATCATCGATTGCTTTTCGTCGCTCATGGGCACTTACTTTCGCTTATAAACTTGAGGCAATCCTATACCAAATTGCGCATTAACTAATCATCAATCAAAAAAATCTTTCCGGTATCGTTATAACGTCGCCGGGCAATACGGGGCTGTTCTCTTCAGCTTTTCCTTCTTGGCCCTGGGTACCCCCATGTTTGAGCTTTATATCGTCTTTATCCGCCCTGTAGGTATAACCCCCGGCGAGAGCAACGGCATTAATCACAGTCATATTATTCACATATGTGTAGCTGCCCGGCTTCATCACTTCGCCGACGATAAAGAAGGGACGATAGCTGGATACCTGCAGGCTCACGCTTGGCTGCTTCATATAGCCTTCGGCAAGCTTCTTGGTGATGGTGTTCTGTACTTGCGTAACCGTCTCGCCCGCCACCTTCACTTCGCCAATCAGTGACATGGCAATTGTGCCGGTCGAAGATACCTGGAACTCGCCCGAAAGATCTTCCTCGCCAAATACTGTGATTTGCAGCTTATCGCCGACGCCGAGCACGTAATCATTGCCTACGGTCGTTGCGGGAGACACAGCCGGAGCAGCGGCGGTTTCAGCATGGGCGGCGAGAGGCAAGGCAAGCCAAAAGGCCACAGCCAAGATCGTCGCGCGCTTTACGAGTGTCAGTCTTCCGTCTTGCATCTTCGGCTTTATCCGGTTTCGTCTAGTACTGGATTCCGAGCCGCGTCAGCAAGATGTTGCGGTTGAAGTTTTCACCAGTAGCATTGGTGCCGCGCCGCTCGTAGTCGTATGTGAAGTCGGTATAGAGGTTGCGATTGATGAAATAGCGAGTACCGACACCGCCATCGTAGTAATCATCATGCCGGAAGGCGGCCTGATAATCAAGACCGGTATAGCCGACATGGGCATCGATCAGGACATTACGCCGCAGTTCGTGCGTGATCGTAATATCGCCGCCCGAAGCGATGTAGGACGAGAAGGTACCGATTTCGGTTTCTTCGATGCTACGCGATGCCTTCACTTCGATTGAGGTCAGGCCGGTAACGTTCCACAGCAAATCGCCGCCGAAATCGAGGGCGCCGACATCATCCGGGAAGTTGAAGTAGTTCTGACGCAAATAACCCAAATAGGCCTCGGCCGTAATGATGCCGCCGAAATCCATCCGCGCACCGAAATCGACATTTTCGCCATCCGATGAATGCTGATCGTCATTTGTGTAGGAGCGCCAGTTATAACCGCCGCGTACGAAGGGCTTGAGGTTTTCGCTGACGTCGTAACTCACTTCGCTCGAAACCTTGTTCTGAAAGCGATCCCGGGCATCTTGGTCCTGCGTTCCGCCGCCGATCAGATCGAGCGGTGAATAATCATAGTAGGATGTATTGAAGTTGACCTTGGCTTTCAAAAGACCAAGACCGCGATAAGCTTCGGCGCCTGCCGAATAGAGATTGTATTGGCTCGGTTCGGCCGGATTGCCCGGAGTAGCAGGCGCGCCATCCAGTTCCGTCACGCGCTGATAGCTGGCTGCACCCGACAACCATGTCTGGTGAGCAATGTCCCAACGGCCTTCAGCCTGCAAGGCGCCGCTGTTGTAATTCTGTGCATTGTGAACCGAGTAATAATCGAAGTCGCCGAAACCGGTCAGCGCCACGGCATCGCGGCCCCAATTGGAGAGCAGCGAGAAGGCTGGATTGGCTTTCCAGACGAAGTCGGATGTTTCACCCGATGTTTGGGCAAAGATGTTGCTGTCGTAATAACCGGTGAAGTTCATGGCCGGGAAGAATTCAAACGCACCGACGCTGAGCGGCGTTGCATCGAAATCGGGACGCGGGCGTTCGGAGACGGATTGACCACGGATAGGATCGAATTGCTCGGTCGTCGAACGACGCATATCCATCGAGCCGTCCAGCTGTACCGGTTGGCCGAAAATGCCTGGGTCGGCTTTAGCAGCCGTACCCGAGAGCAAAACGCCAAACATAATCGTACCCGCAACAATCCTATTCTTCATCGTAAAACTCCTTATTCGGTTAAATGTATTGAACTAATTCGTTTAATTCGTATTAAATCCCTAAAATACCGAGGCTTATTAATCCGCACTCGGATTGATCACGCCTCTCGGTGTCACTTCCGGAGCACCACCGGCTTGCGCCAGATCGATTTCTTCCAAAAGCTTCTTGTCCGCATCTTCGGCATGCGACTTGACGAACTCGTTGGCGGCTTCGAGTACCTCGGAATGCAGGTTCGGGTCATAGGCCACGATGTTCGGCTGGCTGCTCATGCGAAGGGCGACGAGATAAACATTGCCGGCATCGCGCGGATCGCTTTTTTGAACCGCCGGGTTGCTGGCATAGTTCAGCATGGCGCGGACAACATCAGCCGCCTTGTTGGCTTCGGCGGGGGGAATGCGGCCGACGAAGGGCGTCGCAGCAGTGAAGACTTTTACTTCAAGCTGTGTGTTGTCTTTGTATTTCTGCGACTGTTCCAAAAGGAACAACGCGATCTCGCCTTGTGATTCGGGATGCGAGGCGGCAATAATATTGATCTGATTGAAATTGCCATTCTTGATGGCACCAACAATCTGTTCGTTCCACTCGGCAGCGGCAAAAGCCGCGCCACTTGCGGCGAGCAAGGTAATGAGAGTAATAAGCGCCAGTAATTTCTTCATAGGTGCCTCCATCCTTCGATTATTCGGGTCTTGGCAGACATGCGAATATTTACGTTCATGTCTGTCTTGGAGCCTTGTCTTTAAGTCTTTTGGCGAATCATTTCCACTATTTATTACTTGTATCTATGGTTAACTGTGAAGATTAACCTTATTTTTTAACCATGTTCTATTTGAACAACGTTGGTCATCGGAATGTCGGATTTCCGGCAAACAGTCAGTTCAGGCGAATTTATAAGGGTTATTGTACCGGAGGTGAAATGAATAATCGTTTCGGTTCTTTACTGTTCTTAATTTTGCTGTGCGGCACTCTCGCCGGTTTTCCGCGCGCCGCTCAAGCGCATCCGCATGTCTGGGTCGACTATTATGTTAATGCCGTGAGCAGCAAGGATGGCATCACGAAGCTCAAATTCCGCTGGCATTTCGACGATATGTTCACCTCGATGGTGATGGAAGATTTCCATGTGCAGACGCTCGGCGCGAAAAAAGTCGAGGAGCTTCGCAAAGGTGCTTTTTCAAATCTGAAAAATTATCATTACTACATATATATGAAACTCGACGGCAAGGAATTCGATCCGCAAGACATCACCGATTTCAACGCCGAGATGAAGGGAAAAAATATCGAATACACCTTCACCATAAATTTGCCGCACCCAACGAAGAAACTCGAACTCTCACTCTACGATCCGGAGTTTTATGTCGATATCGGGCCGCCCTTGGCTAATCCGGAAGCGGATAGTCCCAGTATCATGGCGGCAGCTGTCATGAAGCCGAAAGACTTTCTCTCCTCGTCGGCCGAGCAGGGCGCCAAAGCGCCTGTCTGCAAATGGCAACAAGGCCAGCCGCGTGTCAGCGCAAGCTGGGGCAAATTCGCTCTGTTCACTGTTACCTGCGAGGCGCAATGAAGAAAATCCTGATCATAGCGATGCTTTTGGTCATCGCCCTCATCGCTACGCGCGAGGCGCAAGCCAATCCCTTCATTTCAGGACACCCTTCGGATGTGGATGCCTATTCTATGGAAGTTTACGTGACGCCGTTCTTGCAGCAGCTGGTGGCGGTGCAAAAGAACATTCATGAAGTGATCACCAACCAGATCGAAGAACTCAAGAAAGGCAAGTCGCTAAGGCCACTGTGGGGCCTTTTGCTGGTAAGTCTGGCCTACGGCATTTTTCATGTGCTGGCGCCGGGCCACGGCAAGGTGATTGTCGGCAGTTATTTTCTCGGCAATGACGCCGACTGGCGCGATGGCGTATGGGCGGGATTGCTGATGGCGATCGGGCATACCGTCACCGCCATCGGCATCGTCTTCGTGCTGTATCTGATTTTCGGCCTCGGCCACTTCGCGGTACTCGACAATGCGCGTTATGTGGAGCTGGCGGGCTACGGCATGATTGCCGCGATCGGATTAATGCTTTTGTGGCGTGCGTTCACCAACGAGCCGGGATGTGCGGTATGCGGTCACAACCATCATCACGGGCCGCAAAACCAGAAACACGATCATGCCCATGATCACAAATTCGTAGAACGGATGAAAAAACCTTCCACCGGTCTGTTTGCCGCGGCGAGCCTCGTGCCTTGCAGTGGTTCGATGATCATTTTGCTGTTTACGCTATCGAACAAGATTTTATGGGCCGGCGTCCTCGCCGTTATCATGATCGCCCTCGGGATGTGGCTGACGATCAGCGCCATCGGTTTCGCCTCAATGTTCCTGCGCCGGGTGGTGGTGGGTGATGGCGAACATAGCAGCAAGCTGCGCCAGGGCTTCGCTAAAGCCTCGCGCGTAATAGCGGCGCTGATTGTGATTGCGACCGGCGGGCTGCTCTTTGCGGCGACGTTTTTTAGTATGATGGGGTGAGGTCTAGGCGACTGGATTAACCATACGATTTCTGACATTGCAATTTCGTCATAGAAGTTTTTAATTAGGGCAGAAGCCCACGAATAAAATTTTGTTGGAGGTATTGTATTATGAGGAGACCTTCCGATGCCGATGGCGTCCGTCGTGTATTTAAAGGCTGTGGATACAGCGTGACATCAATTTCTGTTACTCCAAAGGGTAATCAGAAGCGCGATACGGTTTGCAGTTTTACGTTGCCTGACGGTAGATCCAATAGTTTTATTCTTGAGGGTGGTCTGTTGCCCGAAAAGCAGAGGCGCGTAAAGGATCTAGTTGTAAGGGTTGTAGATCAAGCCACAAAGCCCGGACAAGGCCCGGGGTAACTTCCGGCTCAGTTCTTTTATGCATCTGCTATGTTGGATAGGAAAAAACATGGGAAGAAGATCAAGAAATACTAACTCCGCCGAAATAAAAACTCCGTCAACAAAGCGAAGTTTTGTTTTTTCTGGTGAGGATGATGCGCGTTTAGAAAGACTATTTAATTCGTGGAGACTTCCCAGCAAGACGGCTGTTGTTCTTGCTGCGTTAGAGATTTTTGAAGATATAACGATATCTTTGGAGACAGCCGATATTATCATGCGTTCGCATGATGGTGGACCGGAGCGGCCCTACAATCCAATGCTGCGCAAGGATCGTAAAAGCGATCCGACCCTGCGAAGCAAGTCAGGATGTAAGCCGGCTTAATACCCCATCTGCCGCGAACTAACCTTGCATTCCGACATATTGGCAATCCAGCCTTCGCTGACCAGCGGGCTTTCGCCATGCTCGACCAGCCATTTGTTTTGTAAGGTATAGGCTTCGCGTTCCTTGGATTCGGGGCAGGGGTATATTTTGCCGCTGAAAAGCTGGGCGTGATGCACAAGCTCATGCACCAGATAGCTCTGCGACACTAAGGACTGTGGGTCCCAGATCACGTTATTGATAAAGATCTGGCCCGGAATATAGGCCGCCACCGCGCGCGCCTGTTGCACGCCTTCGAGGCCAAGGCTGTTTTTCAACATCATGCCGCTGGCCTCGGTAATCGGCAAAGCGACCATTTTCACGCCGGTTTGATGCTCGACCCAGGTCGCCAGGGGCTGTACCGTGGTGGGGGGGATCATCGTGCCATCGGCAACCGAATGATCCGCGCAGTTGGTCAGGGACAACATGGTAAAAAGCAAAAGGGCAATATGACTATTCTGCATTTGAATCAGCCTGCTTAATTGTTTAAAATATGGGCTCATTCTATGCGGCGATGCTGAATCTCCCTTTAATTACCGGCGCAGTTGGTCTTAATTTCGCCTAAAATTTTAGAGAGATAAGTGCCCACGCAAACCCCTCCTTTCGTTCGATAAATACGAGCGTCGATGCATAAATCCGGCCATCCAAAAACGCTTTCCCGCCGCATGCTTTTGCAGGCAGGCGTAAAATATTCTTTGCTCGGTTTCGGTATTTTGGCGCTTCCGGGCTGTACCTATTTAAGTGATGGTCCGGGAGGCAGCGACTCAGGCCTTGCCGCCTATGCACGTGAAAAAGGCCGCCAATACGGCGCCGCCGTACAAAGCGGCCAGCTTGCCGATGATGATGATTTCGCCAGTGCCGTACGGCGTGAGGTAAATCTGCTGGTACCCGAGCGCGAATTGAAATGGGATGCCATTAGGCCCTCGCCGCAGCGTTTCGATTTCACCGGTTACCGCAAGCTCGCTATCTTCGCGCAGGAAAACGATATGGCCATGCGTGGCCATGTTCTTGTGTGGCACTACGCCAATCCCGCATGGCTGCGGCCCGAATTGGCGCGCGGCAATGCCGAAAAAATCTTGCACACGCACATCAAACATGTGCTGGCCGAAACCGCGCCCATGATCCGCAACTGGGATGTCGTGAATGAAGCCATCGATATCCATTCGCCGCGCGAAGATGGCTTGCGCGAAACGCTGTGGCTCAAGGCACTCGGCCCCGATTATGTCGCGCAAGCCTTCCAGATGGCACACGATGCCGATGGCGACATCACGCTCACTTATAATGATTACGGCATGGAGCAGGGGGATGGCGACGGCAGCCGCAAGCGCCAATGCATCCTGCGCCTGCTCGAACAATGCAAACGTAACAATGTGCCGATGCATGCGCTCGGCCTGCAAAGCCACTTGCTGGCGCACAAGCCGTTGGCCGGACGTGAATTCACCGATTTCCTGAAAGAAGTCCGCGCACTTGGTTTGAAAGTGATCATCACCGAACTCGATCTCGATACCAGCCAGCTGCAGGGCCGCGGCGATGACAGAGTCAAACTTGCGCAGCGCTATGTCCGCACCTATCTCGATCAGGCTCAGAAAGACGGCCCCGTCGATATGCTCCTAACCTGGGGCCTCAGCGACCGCTATTCCTGGCTACGCAAGAAAAACCCCGGCATGACCGGCGAGCTACCGCTGGATCGCGATCTCAATCACGGGCCGCTGTGGGAGACGTTGAAAAAGTCGTGGCTAATTCTCTGAAAAGCCAGCTTAACCGTGGCGCAACTTTGAGCGTAATTCTTGCAACAAACTGATAATCCTATCGCTACCTTCAGAAACAAGGTGCTGCGGGATTTGATTCTGTCTTTTTCTAAATAATATATGGCGTGCAGCATCGCGCTTTACCCGTTCGATACGATGGTAATTCTTCCATGTTTCGCGTGTCATTTTTGTTGGCAGTTGGGAGGGCAAAATTTTGTCAAGATCTCGGATATGGGCCCGCACGGCCGGTGAAATAGTGGATCTGTCGACCAGAGGAATTGTATACGATTTATCTTGTGCTTTTTCGTGGGCCGTTCTCGCCGCCGCGCTTTGCGCTACATTAAGTTTAATCTCGTGCTCCATTTGAATTTGAAATATGCCCCAGTCGTGTTTGAGTCTCTGATTTTTCTCAATTGTATCCTGCGCGTCGTCTGCCTTGTCTTCAAATCGCGATGAAAGCATCGTTGGTACGATAAGCATGGAGACCCCAGCAGCTGCAGCCGCCGCAAAGGATATACGTACGCTTCCGGTCACAAGAGCAGCAACTGCCGCTGTACCAATTGCAGCAAATGCTGCCGCTGGTAATTGAAGCCAGAGTGAATCAAAACATTTTCCTATTATCTGATTGTTACGATGAGAACGTGCCAACGTCTCGATTTCGTCATAGGGCAAAAATACAGGGCGGCGTTCAAAATTCGTTATCATATAACTTTCCTCGCTATTTGATTTCTGAAGCTTCTTTTATCAACAGCTATCATGGAATAACAACTCTGTCATTTCCGAATTATGGTTAAAGGACTGTGAGAGACGCTCAAGAAAGCTTGGCTATCTCAAGGTTAGTAGGCCTGAAAACAAGCAATCGCCGATCATACCTCAAATGTGGAGACAGTTCGCGCTGGAATATTTCGGGTTCAATTGATTGGGCCGGATCACTGATTGCAAGCATTCCGCTGACCGATTTTATAATACGTGCTTTCGGATAGTCGCTCTTCAAAAGAGCCTTTGCTTCGTCGCGAAGGTTTAGGGTTCCATGCGACGCATGAATAACAATATCGGCACTTCTTTTTGAACGGCCAAACATAATTGCCTCCCTTTATGCAGGGTTGTTTTTATACGCCTGATCTTTCTACGATCGAGCGCCTAACGCGGCGATACCGGGTTACTGGCAGCTTTTTTAGCACCATTTATGAGCCACTTATTTTCTGAAACGAGTATGCGCAAGGGGAGTTGAACCTTCTCCAATGATAGGCGGGTTCTTGCGAGTTGAATTTCTGCCCGTCCCACTTCATTGGCTCGCTGTGTCGCGACCCAGCCGAGCACATTATATTTTGTCTTAACCCATAGACGGCGAAGGCTTTCAGGTGTGCGCATTATAGCCTCTCCATTATCACAATTGTGTATCGCCGGATGCTAAGCGAGCGGGATGAATTGTCAATCCCTGTTGGCCGAAAACGGGGGCCATTTAAGACTGCGTGGCTTTAGCGAGATGAGGATTTCTTTCCACTTTAAAAAAGCGCGCTCGAGCTTCCGCATCTAAATTTTCTGCGGGATGGCCGCAAAAAGCATTATTGAGTTTTCTTTCAAGTTCGGCGGCGTCGACCGTGTTGAGTTTTTTTCGGGGTTGGGCGGGGTCTATCTTAGCCATTGGATCCGTTATTCCAAGCATACTTGGTGTATTGGTTACAATTCGTGCGGCCCTAAATTTGTCCGTTATCCAATTGTTTCCCATATAGGCTCTTATGATCGCCATAACTTCACTATGCGCAGGGTCTGCGGTGAAGCGCTCGGGAATGTACACAACAACATCATCGGGTTTGATTTTGCGGCGGCCAAGCATAATAAATTCCTCCAACTAAAAAAAATTATCGCATTTTGGTTACAAGGCTAATTCAAAAAGAGATTACTAGGTCCCGGATATCCTCCATGCTGAACGCTATTTAAAGCATCGGCAATAATGCCGGCAAGCCGGCTTGGCCCGGAGCGTCGATCAAGCATTGGCTTATTTGGGGAAAATTCTGGAGACCTGTCTTTAGGCCAATTGCCTTTGTATAATTCGCAAAGTTCTCGAAGAGTGAATACATCTGCGCCTGCTTGAAAATCAGCATATAGGCGGGAAAATTTCGGCATAATTATAATCCCTGAATGACTAAAGAAATTAAAACGCCTGATCCTTCTTAAGCAGCGTCGGCACGGTCTTCAAGATAATAACAATATCCATCCACAAGCTCCAGTTGCGCGCATACCAGCTTTCGAGGGCCACGCGTTCCTTGAAGGGTAGCTTGTTGCGGCCGCTGACTTGCCATGGCCCGGTAATGCCGGGGCGGACAGATTCATAATAAGTGAAATCGTCGCCATAGAATGTTTCCTGACCCGACATCATCGGGCGCGGCCCCACCAGGCTCATCTCGCCTTTCAGCACATTCAGTATCTGCGGCAACTCATCGATGCTGGTACGGCGGATGAACTCGCCAAATTTGGTGATACGCACATCGTTGCGCAGCTTCTGGAATTCGCGCCATTCGGCGGCACTGTCCGGGTTCTTCTCGAGATATTGCATCAGCACCGCTTCGGCATCCACCCGCATCGAACGGAATTTGTAGCAATTGAACAGCTTGCCATGCCGGCCGACGCGCTGCTGGCGGAAGAAAGCCGGCCCGCCATCGGCACGCACCATAAGGGCCGTAAAGGCAAACAACGGCAGTACGGCGATCAGCGCCACGCTCGCCAGCACAATATCAAAGCCGCGCTTCAGAAAGCGTGGCAGCGGTAGCGTTAGCTTGTTGGTGTCATGTAGCAGCAGAACATCATGCATCATGAAATGATGCGGCGATAAAGTGCTGGAAGGCAGCCCAAGCCAGGGCGGAATGATCGAGCAGGGCAGACGTTCGCGCGTCATCGCCTTCAAGGCAGCCTGTTGTTCTTCAAGCTCGCTGCCTTCAAGAGCCAGGAATATATAACGTGCACCATGCGATACGAGAAAACGCTTCCAGGCGCGCGGCTTTTGAAGCTCATCCAGCGCCACCGAAGGAATTTGCTGTACGATCGTGAAACCCATTTCGCTTTCGCGCGACAACACATTAAGCGCAGCTTGCGCTGTCGGCCCATCGCCAATCAATAAGGCGGGCACTTGCCACAGACCACGATTGCCGAGCACATAACGCATCAAACCACGGCCGATGAGAATGAAAGCGCCGAACAAGCTCCAGCTCAAACCAAGCCACAAACGGGAGGGAGCATTTTTCGCAGCGAATAAAAAGAAGCCGCCCACAATACAGCCGGTTAATGCAACGGCCACCACATGCCCAACGGTCTCCCAATAAGGCAGCCGCTGGCGGTAATGACCTTTCGTATCGAGCCACAAAAGCGACATCGCGCCAAGCACGAGGAAGGCAATGAATTCCTGCACCGTGTAGGAACCGGTGAGATCCTGAAAGCCGCCGGTCATCATCATGCTCACGGCGCGTGCAACAAGACCACCGCAAAGGAAAGCCATGAACAAGGCAATCGCGTCGCTGACCATAAGCATCCGGCCCGACACGCGAATGATGCGGCCGAAATCGCCGATGAGGCGCGGCTCGTCTTTGATTCCGTCGGCGTAACGCAGATCGTGCGCAAGCGTAACGACCTGACCAACAATATTGCGAAGAGGAATCTCTTCGCGTTGTTGGACATCGCGCCGCGCGGCAGCATCAGACTTTGTTTTAAGTGATCGCTGGGTCATATCGATTGCGTGCTATATATTTATTACGTTTAAGGAATAATTAACCATGCGACCAAATTACTCGATTCCGCATCCGTAACGAAGCGATTATTCAGTTGCGCGGCAATTTTGTATGGTTAATTGGTAAATGCAGAAGGGCACGCGCAGAGCTTTAAACACAAAGCGGATGTGTTTATCGGCCTTATATAAGTTTATAAAATTACGGCTTTAAAACCACGCCGATCGGCACAGCCGGCACGACGCCTCTTGTGGGATTGCCAGTCGTTTCAAACCTGGCATCAGGAGCCTTCATCCACGCCTTTATTTGTTCATCAAGGACATAGTTAAATCCGTCATCATTGATGTGCCGTGTGGCGTTATTACCTGCATCGTTAAATCCAATATTCGTCGCATCAGACATAATAATACTCCCCAAAGGGTTGATATAAGCAATTTAGACTAACCGGGATTCCTGAAACTATAAATACAAAAAACGAGATCAGTGCCTGCCAATTATTGGTTTCAAGCCGCCTTCTGCCCCTCACGCCATCCCCGCCACCCATCTGCACGGAGCATGCAGGCCGGGCAGGTGCCGCACCCAAAGCCCCATTCATGCCGCTGGCCACGCTCGCCGAGATAGCATGTGTGGGTCTCGTTAATGATGAGGTCGAGCAGGGCGTCGCCGCCCAGCTCCCGCGCCAGCTCCCATGTCTGCGCTTTGGTCAGCTGCATGAGCGGCGTATGGATCGTGAATTTTTTTGCCATGCCGAGATCGATGGCGGTTTGCAGCGCTTTCAAAGTCGCATCGCGGCAATCGGGATAGCCGGAATAATCCGTTTCACACATCCCGCCCACGAGATTTTCAATATCGCGCCGATAGCCGACCGCCGCCGCATAAGTGAAAAACAATAAATTGCGCCCCGGCACAAAAGTATTCGGCAAACCATCTTTCTCGAACGCAATTTCCGCCTCACGCGTGAGCGCGGTTTCGCTGATTTTACCGAGCGTGGCGAGATCGATCATATGATCTTCGCCGAGAACACCTATCGGTTTTGCAGAACGATCTACCAACATCGTTCCCCTCCCCTTGCGGGAGGGGTCAGGGGAGGGGTTCTCTCCACCAGAACCGGCGTTTGTGTTCGTGTTGATTTTCTCCCGTATCACCGCCCTGCATTCAAGCTCAATCCGATGACGCTGCCCGTAATCAAACCCAATCGTCTCAACAATATCGAAACGTTGCAGCGCCCAGGCTAGGCATACGGTCGAATCCTGTCCGCCGGAAAAAAGCACCAGCGCGCGGCTGCTCATGCCGCGGCCTGATCCGGTCCGCGATACACACAAGCTTCGCCCTGACTATCGCGAAACACGGCGACCTTCGACAAATTACCAATGGAGGGTGACAAGCGCCGCCAAATCCAAGCGCTCAAATTCTCCAGCGTCGCCGGGCCGAGATCATTGATTTCATCCAAGAGGCGATGATCCAGCGCATCCCGCGCATCCGCCAGCGCCCGTTCGAACATACCAAGATCGACAATCATGCCCGATGTCTTATCCGGTACCCCGCGCACCGTCACTTCCACCCGGTAAGAATGCCCATGAATCCGCCGGCTCGCCTCCGTCTCGATCTTGCGCTCGAGCGTATGGGCGGAATCAAAACGAAATTGTTTGCTTAACTCGAACATTAAAAGCTCTATAGGTTGATACAATTTTCCCTCTCCCCTTGAGGGAGAGGATAGTTTTTCTTAGCATTTTCCATTCTTCATGGAAAATGCTTAGAAAAACTTGGTGAGGGGGTTCGTGCCGAGAGAAACCCCCTCACCAGCAAAAACTAAGGCTTAGCAAGAAGGCTAAGCCTAAGTTTTTGCAACCTCTCCCTCCAGGGGAGAGGAAATTATTACATAATCCCCATATACTTATGCGTCTGCAAGCTTATGCGCCAGCGAGGGTGATCGAGGCAATAGGCAACGGTGGCGGCGGTGTTTTCCGCGCGCTGGGGGCCATCCATAGGCTGCAGGAAAAAATGCTCGAAATCGAGCAATTCATAATCGGCCGGATCGCTGTCCAGCTGCGGATAAACAAGTTTTAATTCCTTACCAAAAATTTGTTTCAGCGTGGTGCCGGCCTTGGGGCTGACGCAAATCCAGTCGATGCCGGGCGGGGCGGTGATGGTGCCGTTGGTCTCAACCGCCACCTCAAACTTGCGCTCATGCAAGGCCGCGATCAGCATATCGTCCAGCTGCAACAGGGGCTCGCCGCCGGTAAAAACCACAAGGCGGCGTTCGTTATCCGCTTTCCATTTGCGCGCAATCGCATCGGCCAATTGCGTGGCGGTCGAGAAGGTGCCGCCGCCCGGCCCATCCGTGCCCACAAAATCCGTATCGCAGAATTGGCATTTCGCCGTCGCGCGATCCTGCTCGCGCCCGCTCCACAAATTGCAGCCCGCAAATCGGCAAAACACAGCCGCGCGCCCGGCTTGGCCACCTTCGCCCTGGAGGGTTTTGTAGATTTCTTTTACGGAGTAGGTCATGAACAGGCGTCCTAAGCTCGCCCTGGGCCGAATTGATATAAATTTAAATAGGAGCCGCCCAAAAGAACATCCGGCAACCCGTCGAAGAGTTTAACCAGTGGCTGGCCGAGAATGTCCATATAAGGATCGGATTCGAGATCAACTTTGCGGTACAGCTGTTGCATGGGCAGATCCGTGTTTTCCATCCGCTGAAGCGACGAAGTCAGCAAGGCATAGTGGCAGACCCTTTTCACTTCTTTCAGCACCTTGCACGTATAAGGGGTCGGAAGATGCTCAAACGTGTGCCTGCACAAACCGAGATCGTAGAATTTATCGGGAGATGCGCGAAGAAAATCAAAGGCCCCCTGATATAAAAAGCGGGTTTTTTCATCGGCGAATTTTTGGCCATTCGCATCGATGGCTTCTTTGACCACGTCGATACCGGTATAATCGCAAAGATCGTTCTTGATTTCTTTCATCCAATTCCAGTCGCCGCAGGACAGGTCGACCATAGAGCGAATGTCGAGGTGCCTAATCACACCTGGAAGAACGCTGCGGATTTGCTGAGTCCACTCCAGTGAACTGCCTACGCCGGATTTGGATTCCCCGCCACCCCACCAAAGCGACCGGCGGTAAATTTCCGTAAAAAGCCCTCCCGGGTCGGGTTCTTCATCCATCTCCGGGGTGCTTGCCGGATCAACCGCTGGATTATTCATTTTCTTTCCTTTCGCGTGCGCGCGCTGCAGCCCGTCAATCGAATATCTTTCCCGGATTCATAATTCCATCCGGATCGATCGCGCGTTTGATTTTGCGCATGAGTTCTATCTCCAGAGGCGCTTTGTATTTCGCCAGCATTGGCTTGCGGTCGGTGCCAATGCCGTGTTCGGCACTCAGACTGCCGCCATGCTTCATCACCTCGCCATAGACCAGATCCTGAATGCGTTCCTTAATATCGGCAAAATCATCCGGTTTATGGCCGAAGCACATATTATAATGTAAATTGCCGTCGCCGATATGCCCAAAGGGCGCCACCACGATATGCGGCACAATCGCCTTGATGCGCGCCTCCATATGCATAAGAAAATCGGCGATATGCGCAAGCGGCAAAGCGATGTCGAAATGGATCGCAATCGCTTCCTTGCGAATGGCTTCCGAAATATTTTCGCGCAGAAACCAGAATGATTTTGCCTGCGCTAGGCTTTCGGCCACAACGGCATCGCTGATGCTGCCATCTTCCATGGCCTTGCCCGCCACCGTTTCAAACATTCCGCCGAGCGGCGTATTGGGCGAAGCCGCATCCAGCTGAATGAGTATGTAGTAGGGGGCAGGGCTGCAGGGCAAACGCGACCCGGGAATATTTTTTTCGACCAGCGCCAGCGCCAGCGCCGACATCAACTCAAATGCGCTGATATATTCCCCACATTCCCGCCGGAAATCGCCAAGCAGTTCTAGCGCCGCTTCGGCATCCGGCACCGCGGCGATGGCGGTCAGGCTTTGTTGTGGTTTCGGAAAAAGTTTCAGCGTCGCAGCGGTAACGATACCAAGCGTGCCCTCGCTGCCGATGAAATACTGCGCGAGATTGTAACCCATATTATCCTTGCGCAGAGTCTTGAGGCCGGAATAGATCTCGCCGCTCGGCAAAACCGCTTCCACACCCAAAACCAGATCGCGCGTGTTGCCATAACGCAAAACGCCGGTGCCACCCGCATTGGTCGAAATCGCCCCCCCGATTTGCGCACTGCCTTGCGAAGCCATGCTGAGCGGAAACAAAAATCCTGCCTCGGATGCGGCTTCCTGCAGTGTTTGTAAAATAACGCCGGCCTCAACCGTTACGGCCGAAGCCGTTGCATCGATGCTGCGAATTTTATTCATGCGGCCAAGCCCGATCACAATCTGATCGCCCGCCATGGACGGAATGCAACCACCGACCGTCCCGCTATTACCACCCTGCGGCACAATCCCAATTTTTTCCCGCGCACAAATTTTTACAATCTCGGAAAGTTGCGAAGTGGAGGAGGGCAGCGCAATCAGCGGTGACACCCCCCGCCATCCACCGCGCCACGCCACGAGATAAGGTTCCATATCCTTCGCCCGGTCGATAAACCCGCCGGGGCCGAGAATGGATTTGATTTCGTCGAGTGTTTGTTGTGGAAGCATTTTGGGGCCGTGTAAGTGGTAAGAATTTAACCAACTATAATCATTCAAATCAGAATGTTATCAATGAAAATATTCGGCGGCGCTATTTAGTGCTATATGTCGATAAAGACGACTTCGGTCGAAGTTGCCGATATTTATAGTAACATGTGGAGGCAGTCATGAAAATTAAGCGGACACTTAAGGATATGAAGGTAGTTCTTCCAGCCGTGTTAGCTACGCTGACCGTTCCATCTCTCTTTGTTTTAGGGATGTTTGAAGTTACAAATCACTACGTAACCAATGAGCCAATTGGCCAATTTACTTGCAAAGTCGTGGACGGATACACGCCGGGGCTTAATACGCCCTCGCTGGCTCGCCACTTACCTTGGTGCACTACCTTTAAAGCGCAATTGTGAAGTGAGATTCAGGTATTTATAACTGGCCGGATCGTGTTCAATTTGCTTTGAACACGATCCCCTGCGCCAACTCCGGCGCTTTCTCACCATAATAAACCGTGCTGGTCTGCCGCCGCATATAACTCTTCCAGGCATCCGAACCGCTCTCACGTCCGCCGCCGGTTTCTTTCTCGCCGCCAAAGGCCCCGCCGATTTCGGCGCCGCTGGTGCCTATATTCACATTGGCGATGCCACAATCGCTTCGCTGCCGGAAATATTCGGCCTCGCGCAGATCGGTCGTGAAGATGGCGGAGGAGAGGCCCTGCGGCACATCATTGTGCAATTCCAATGCCTGTTCGAGGGTTTTGTAAGCTATTACATAAAGAATGGGCGCGAAGGTTTCGTGCCGTACGATGCCCGTCTGGCGCGGCATTTTCACCAGCGCCGGTTCCACATAATAAGCATGCGGATATTTGGCGGCCATCACGCGCTGCCCGAAATGCACCTCGCCGCCCTCGGCCTTGGCGAGCCGCAGACTTTTACGCATCTGTGCGAAGGCGGCTTCATCGATCAGCGGGCCAACCAGCGTTTTCCCATCCAGCGGATCGCCAATTTTGCTTTTGGCAATCTGCGCATAGCTTTCTTTCAGCTGCGCAAAAAATTTACTGGCGATGCTGTGATGAACGATCACGCGACGTGTCGTGGTGCAACGTTGGCCCGCCGTTCCCACCGCACCGAATAAAATAGAGCCAAGCGCCAGATTCAAATCTGCCTTGTCGCTGACAATCACCGCATTGTTGCCGCCAAGCTCGAGCAAAGATTTCCCAAAACGCTGCGCAACTTTCGGCCCCACCGCCCGGCCCATACGGCTGCTACCCGTGGCGCTGACGAGAGCGATGCGCAAGTCGGCAATCAGCCTTTCGCCCAGCTTCCCGTCGCCCAAAACAAGCTGGCTCAGCGAACGCGGCGCAGCATGTCCGGCCCTCGTAAATTTGTTAAGCGCGTTGGTGAAAAGCGTCTGGCAAGCAATTGCGCATAAAGGCGTTTTTTCGGACGGCTTCCAGATCACCGGCTCGCCGCACACAAGCGCCAAAGCGAAATTCCACGCCCAGACTGCCACCGGGAAATTAAAGGCGCTGATCACCCCAACCACCCCCAGCGGATGCCACGTCTCCTGCATCGCATGCTGCGGCCGTTCGGAGGCAATCGTAAGGCCGTGCAGCTGCCGCGAAAGGCCAACGGCGAAATCACAAATATCGATCATCTCCTGAACTTCGCCGAGGCCTTCGGCAAGAATTTTGCCGTTCTCGATCGTCACCAGCCGTCCGAGCGCATCCTTGTTCCGGCGCAGCTCTTCGCCGAAAAGCCGGATCAATTCCCCACGCTTCGGCGCCGGCACCTCGCGCCACGCTTCGAACGCCGCCACGGCTTTTTCGATTTTGTCAGTTACGTCGGCGGCGCTATCCGCCTTCAGGCTCGCCAATCTGCTGCCATCGATGGGTGAATGCACCGCAAGCCCACGCCCGGCATATTTTTTGAGATCGATACCGAGTTCGGAGAGCAGGTTATTGATTTTCATGATTACCCAAGCTGATGAAGTAACTTGCCGTAAGTGCAGTACCACCTCCCCCCTGGAGGGGGAGGATAGAAAATCTTAGCGAATTTCCCCTTCCGGAAATTCGCTTAGATTTTCTTGGTGAGGGGGTCTCTCTCGGCACGAACCCCCTCACCAAGTTTTTCTAAGCATTTTCCGTGAAGAACGGAAAATGCTTGGAAAAACTATCCTCTCCCTCAAGGGGAGAGGAAGCACGACCCCTTGCTACAAAATCCTATATACTCACCAGCTTCGGGCAGTGCTTGGCAAACAACTTCCCGTGATGCGTGGAAAGGAACAGGGGCAGGGGGATTTCTTCCTGCTTCACAAAACCCTTCGCGGGCAATTTTCCGGCGGCAGCCAATTCCACTATCGCGGCAATCGAAGCCGCCGTCGTCCATAAAATAGCCGGGCGCATTTTACCGGCGAGTTCGATGGGATCGAATTGTGCCACCAGCACACGTGTTTGCATCCGCTTCTTGATGGCGCCTTGTGCCGAGACATGCATCAACACGCGATCTTCATCATCCGGCGGCAAGGCAAAGCGAATGCGTTTCACCAATTCATCCGGGCTTTGCTTGAAGCGTAAATCTTCCAGCAGCAAACGCATGCCCGCCAGATGGCCGGGATAGCGGATGCTTTTATAATCCAGCGTCTCCACCATGCCCTTGAAGGTTTCCGTCATCGTGCCGAGACCGCCGGAGGTCGTGAAGGCTTCATATTCCACGCCATCCAGCCGCAAAATTTCCTCGTTGCGCAGCGGCGCGATCTTGCGCCGCTGGCCATCGGCGATCACATCGCAATCGGCGATATATTCATGGATCAACCCTTCCAGCGACCAGTTCCCCGCATAGCCAAGCTGCCCGCTCGGATGCTGCGGCAGCGCGCCCACGCGCAGGCGCAAATAACGCAAAGTTTTTTTGTCGAATTCGCGTGCCAGATGCGCGCCGATAATGCCAATGATGCCTGGCGCCAACCCGCATTGCGGGATCATCGGCTTTTTCGATGTCCGCGCCAGCTTGCGCACCGCTTCGGTCGAGTAAACATCCTCGGTCGGATCAAAATAAATAATGCCCGCTTTATGCGCAGCCTTCGCCACGCCCAGCGTCAGGTGATAAGGCAGGCACGCAATCACCGCATCATGCCCTTTAAGAACTTTCGCGAAGGCGGCTTCGTTTTTCACATCGTCGGAAATAAACGCGATGCCTTTCGGCAAGTTTGCGGGTTTGTTCTTGTCAAACGCCGTCACCTTCATGCCGCGCTCTTTCAACAACGAAGCGAGCAGGGTGCCAACGCCACCAAGGCCGACGATGAGGGGGTGGTGGATTTTCATTGTTTCAGATCGATCCCATTAGCAATCACATACCTGTCTTCGTACCACGGCAAGCCTAAAAATCCATCATGCACGAAAAGTGTAAGCGTGCTTTGTCCCGGGATGGCCTTCTTATAGTCATCGTGATGAAGTTCAATATCTTCCATGTTCATTATCGTAAAGGGCAATGGTGAGGGGCGCGGCAAGACAAATTCGACGCAATCCGAATTGCCACTGCGAGAATGAACGCATTCAAATCCTGTCTTGCTAATCACCGATGCTGCCGTCGGCATGGCCTGCGATCGGTCCAGAATAACATTCACTCCGTAAAAAACGCCGATCAATTCAAAAAGCAGAAGTAAAGAAAGAAGAAATTTTAACGTTCTTCGCCCTGCCGAGGCTTTTGAAACGGTTGGGGATGTCGGAGAATCACTTTTAAATTTGACCAGAAGCAAAAGGGCTACGAATGGATATAAGATGGCAGCAGAATAAATGAATGATTCAAAAATATGCATGGGTACATAAGCCTTAAAAGCCCATAACGGGCCAAAAATCAAAACGAAAAATAACAAAAAATACAATAAGAAAAATAAACCTATTGCAAGTGTCTGCAGGGAGGCGGGGAGCTTTCCCGTAAGCGACAGTCCTTTGATATAAATTGCCACGAAGATGGCGTTAAACAGAGTTTTGTGCCCAACCTGCACATCCGAATGCGGAACAAATATTTTATTAATTTTTACGCATATGTGGGGGAAAACGCTGTCATTGTTCGGCCATATATATATCTTTTTGCCGAAGGCCGTGGGCTGACGAAATTCGATGGCGATGTTGTACGTGCCCCATGCGCCTTGCGCGTAACTGATGTTACGCCGCACATCTTCAATGTTCGAATACGGCACCGCTATTTCGCGGATATAATCCGATAGATATAAGTTTGTATCGTCCATGCTGGCATTCTTCACAGACGAAGCAAGGCTCAAGAAAATGAATGTATAAAAGGCCGCAAAGGGCAGAATGCCAATTCTAACAGCAAGAGGTGCGGGGATGGGTTGGCCGTTGGGGCCATGCCAGCAACCGTAAACGACAATCCCTATCGCAAAAATTGCCATTGAAGGGAGACAGATCTTTATAAGGAAGGTGTAAGCGGGGCTGGAGATCGGTTTTTTTATCGACATGCTCAATCCCGTTTCGTCATCTCAAACAAATTCGTCGCCTGCGCCCCCAGGAAAGCCTGAAACAAAACCGGCTTACCCTTTGGGCCCGGCACCATGCCGCGTTCGGCGAGCTCGTAATAGGCGTAGCTCCACATCATTTTGCTGATCCGGCCGTTGGTTTCGACCACTTCGCAGGCAGCATCGACCGCTTCGGTCGAGGATTGGCGTAATTTGCTGCCGCGTTCGCCTTCCATTTCCTCTTTCATCGGCAGCCCTTCGCGGCGCAAGGCCTCGACTGTCTCTTCGATATCCAGCCAATCACGTACATTCTGCCGATTGATAAAAGCGGTGAAGTGATTAACCGCATTGCCGTGCAAAAGCGTCCATGCCGCATATTGCGATTCCGCATTTACCGGCGCGATGATCGCGCGTTGCGGCGGGTCCCACGGGCGCGAGAAGAAGCGCAAGAGATTTTTCACCAGCGCATCGCCTTCAGCATTATCGATCGGTTTCCCTTTAGCCAGCGTCTTTAGGCGTTCATTGTCGTCGTAGGACAGCAGATCCGATGCATGCGCGACATTATCCTTGATCATCCGCGCCACCGGCGGCGACATCGCATCCACTTCCAGCTGGCTAATGAAAATTTTCGGATGATCAGGATTGGTCTTGTGCTCGTAATGCCAGGCGGTGAGGTGCTTATCCTCAAACACATATTTATCTTTCTGCTCATAACCCAGCGCGAGGAATATCCGCGCTATGCCCTCCACGCCAGCCGGCTGCCCGCCGACATGCGCATTAAAGGTGCGGAAAGCAATATGATCGTTGATCACCTTGCCGCCGCGCGTTTCCACCATTTTTTCATATTGCAGCGCATAAACCACGCGCCCCTTATATTGCACCCAAAGAGCGTCGAGGAGTTTAGTGAGGGCGGTATCTTTGTTCATTTGGATTTCTTATCCCGACGAAGCTGAATTAGAACGGCAATTGCAAATGAAAGTGTATACCCGAATAAACTACCCCATATAGAATTATAACCGAAAATGTTTTCATTCGTCATGTCGACGGGTGTTGAGAAAACAATAGCTCCTGCAAGAAGATATGGAAATATTGGCATTCGAGTCCAGGGGGCAATCATTAGGGCAGGGCTTGATGACAACAACGAGGCGACGAAATAAACCCAAAAACCAACGGCGCCAACAAACGACTTCGCATGTAAAATCGCTCCTAGAACAGCGATCACGCCGCAAAAAATTACCAACCATGCGACGGCTGCGACGACATATCTGATCAATTTAATTAAAGTATGCATCATTTTGCATAGTAGAACGCTGGTAATTTAACGCAAGGGGCCCTTTCGTGATATGTTGATTCTTCATTTGGAGATTCTTCGTTTACATGTTCACCAGCACTGACAAATTAGAAATTGGCGATCCCGCGCCCTGGTTTGATGCGCAAACGCTGGCCAACGCCTCGATCAACCTTGGCGTGGTCGCGGGGCGGTGGGTAGTGCTGTGCTTTCTCAACAAGCTAGCACATCCAGATTCAAGCCGCACGCTCGCTGAACTGCTAAGCGAAGCCAAACTATTCAATGACGATCATATGGTTTTCTACGGTGTGCTGACCGAACCGCCCGCCGAAGCCCATGCACTCGCGCAAGTTAGCCATCCAGCACTCGGCTTTATCGCTGATTATACGGGTGAGATCACCCACGCCTATGGCGCGCAAGGCGCCTCACGCCTGATGGTGCTCGATCCCATGCTACGGCTTTACGGCGATTTCCCCATCGGCCCCGGTTCAACCGAAGAAATGCGCAAATTCCTGCGCGATCTGCCAAAGGTCGATGATGCCGCTGGTGTTCCTCTCTGCGCCCCCGCCTTGGTAGTGCCACGCGTTTTCGAACCTTCATTCTGCGAGCATATGATCGGCTTGTACGAAGCCGATGGCGGCACGGAATCCGGTTTCATGTTCGATCAGGGCGGCAAAACGCAAACCATCGTCAATCATTTCCTCAAAAGCCGCCGCGATCTGGCGATTACCGATCCCGAAACCCGCGCCGCCATCCGCACGCGCGTAGCCAAGCGGCTGGTCCCGGCCATCGAACGTTTCTTCCAATATCGCCCCACGCGCATGGATCGTTACATGGTCTCTTGCTACGCGGCCGAAGCTGGCGGTCATTTTTCACGCCATCGCGACAATCAGAATGCCGGCGCGCGTCATCGGCGCTTTGCCGTATCGATCAATCTCAATACCGGTTACGAAGGTTGCGATCTGATTTTCCCCGAATTCGGCCGCCGCCTCTATAAAGCGCCCTATGGCGGCGCCATTGTGTTCTCCACCGGCGCCTTGCATCAGGTAACCCCCGTCACGCGCGGTAAGCGCTACGCCTTCGTGCCATTTCTGTATGGCGAGGAAGAAGCGCGTCAGCGCCTCGCCAACAACGCGCTGTTGCAAACGGGCGAAGGTCTTTACACCGGCGAAAGCGATCAATTATTTCCTGAGGCTGAAAACCAACCAATATCGGCAGCGCGATGAACCAGAATAACCCTCTTATTTCCGGCGATGCACTCAAGATAGCAGCGTCGCATTGCGCGGCCGCCTTGCAAGAAAAGATCGAGGGCCAACAAAAAGGCTTCTTCAGCATTTTCGATAAATGGTTCACCAATGTGCTCACGCGCTTCCTGAAATTCGATCAATCGAAATCCTGGGAGCAAAGCGTTCAGGAAACCGTCGCCAACCAACCCCAGGAAAACGCATTAGCCTGGGATTTGATGCGCCTGCGCCTGTTCCTCGATCGCTACGAGCAGGGGCGTCTTGTCGATTACGCGCAACGTGAAGCTTCCGGCGCTCATTACTTCCCGCGTTTCGGCACCGAATTCGGCGCCGACGTTTTGCTCACCGCGCAAGGCGCCCCGCAGCTCATGCAATGGCGCGGCGTGCCGCTAATGAAAACGGTATTCGATTATGCGCTTTACCCCATGTTGCTGGCCGAGCTCAAGCCGCGCACGATCATTGAAATCGGCTCCGGCCTCGGCGCCAGCGCCCTATGGCTCGCCGATCATCTGAAAATGCTCGGCGTCGATGGTCATGTGCATTCCGTCGATATAACCCCGCCCAAACAAACGCACCCAAACGTAACATTCCATCACGGCGATTGCGGCATGCCGGACAAATTATTCCCCGCCGAGATTTTGCAAACCGCTCCGCACCCTTGGTTGGTGATCGAAGATGCGCATCAGAATATCGAAGCTGTACTTAACCATCTGCACCCCTTCATCCAGTCTGGCGATTATCTCATCGTCGAAGACAGCGAAGTGAAACACGATGTCCTGCGCAGCTTCACCGCCGCGCACGCAGGCAACTACAAAGTCGATACCAAATTCACCGATTATTTTGGCCGGAATGCGACTTGTGCCGGGGATTCGATTTTTAAGCGGTTTTAAAAAAACACTTGTCATCCCCGCGAAAGCGGGGATCCAGCAAACGCGCGTCTGCGCGTTAATAACTCGGGTCTCTCCCTATGAAATATCGTTGCCTATTTTCGCTCGCTTCCGCGAGCAGCTGGATCCCCGCTTTCGCGGGGATGACAATATAGTTTATTGCAAATTAATGGCCTCCGGCCTACAAAACCGCCCATGACCGCCCGTATGCATTTGCCCGTTCCAAACGGCGTTGAAAAGGTATTGCTGCACTCCTGCTGCGCCCCATGCTCGGGCGAGGTGATGGAGGCCATGCAGGCGTCCGGGCTTGCCTTCACGGTTTATTTCTACAATCCCAACATCCACCCGCGCGAGGAATATGACCTGCGCAAGGAAGAAAATATCCGCTTCGCCGAAAAGGCCGGCATCCCCTTCATCGATGCCGATTACGATACCGATAACTGGTTCGCCCGCGTGAAAGGCCTCGAATGGGAACCAGAACGTGGCGCACGCTGCACTCAATGTTTCGATATGCGGTTCGAGCGCACGGCGCTTTATGCGCATGAACATGGCTTTCCACTTTTCACCTCCTGCCTCGGCATTTCGCGCTGGAAGAATATGGAGCAGATCAACGATTGCGGCCGCCGCGCCGCCGCGCGTTATGAAGGCCTCAGCTATTGGGACTACAACTGGCGCAAGCAGGGCGGCGCCAACCGCATGATCGAAATCTCCAAACGCGAGAACTTTTACCAACAGGAATATTGCGGCTGCATCTATTCCCTACGCGACACCAACAAACACCGCCGCGATACAGGGCGGGAAAATATAGAGATTGGTGTTAAGTATTATTAAGGTTTAAAGGATATCGTCATCCCGGACGATTTTCTTTTCGCCGTAGGCGAAAGAAAATTGATCCGGGACCCAGTTACGCTCTCGGCAAGACTGATCTCGCGTAGAACGTAACTGGATCCCGGATCGCCTTCGGCGTCCGGGATGACGAGTGAGGGACGTTCCTATGATAGATAAATTTAAATCCCTATTTCTCAGTAAGCACCCCGGCATACTCGCCAACATGCCGCGCGTGTCGACAACCTTTGCCGAAATCGCACGGCTGGAGGCGCCGGCGGTCATCAACAAGCTGGAAAGCCATACCGATGGCCTGACGCCGGAAGATGCCGAAGCACGGCTTGTGCAATATGGCCGCAACACAATTGCCCGCGAGGAACACAAAAGCATCCTGCGCCAGCTTTTCGATAAGCTGATCAACCCGCTCAACATCATGTTGCTGGTGCTGGTGGCGCTCAATCTTTTTGTCGTTGACGATAAAGATTCCGCCGCTGTCGTCGGCCTTATGGTCGTGCTCAGCGTCACTCTATCCTTTTTGCAGGAATACCGTTCCGATCGCGCCGCTGAAAAACTGCGCGAGATGGTGAGCACCACCGCCACTGTCATGCGCCGGCCTTTGGCCGATGAAGCACAGCTGGATGACTCGCCGAGTGATGCCCGCCGCCCCCTGCGCCAGGAAGTGCCGATCGATGAACTTGTGCCCGGCGATATCATCTGGCTATCCGCCGGCGATATGATCCCCGCCGATCTGCGCATTCTCAATGCGCGCGACTTGTTCATCAACCAGTCGGCGCTGACGGGTGAATCCCTCCCGGTCGAAAAATTTCCCGGCGCCGTAGCCGCCGGCGGCCAGGCGCTTGAATTCAACAACATCGCTCTCATGGGCAGTCACGTAACAAGCGGCACAGCCAAAGCCATCATCGTCGTCACCGGCGGCCAGACCTATTTCGGCTCACTCGCGCGCTCGATCACCGGCGTGCGTTCGGAAACGAGTTTCGAGAAAGGCATCAACCGCTTCACCTGGCTAATGATCAAATTCATGCTGGTGATGGTGCCATGCGTGTTTCTCATCAACGGCTTCACCAAGCATAACTGGATGGAAGCCTTCATTTTCGCCATGGCCGTTGCTGTCGGCCTTACACCGGAAATGCTGCCGATGATCGTCACCGTCAATCTCAGTAAAGGCGCGCTCGCCATGTCGCGCAAGAAGGTGATTGTCAAGCGCCTCAACTCGATTCAGAATTTTGGCGCCATGGATATTCTCTGCACCGATAAAACCGGCACGCTGACGCAGGATAAAGTCATCATGAAGCGCCACATCAATATCGAGGGCGCCGATTGTGATGAAGTTCTGCAATATGCCTATCTTAACAGCTACTACCAGTCCGGCCTGAAAAATCTGCTCGACGTTGCCGTACTTGATCATGCCGAGATACGTAAGGATCTTCATCTCGAAACTTATTCCAAGGTCGATGAAATCCCGTTCGATTTTTCGCGCCGGCGCATGTCGGTCGTGGTCGCGAAACAGGAAACCGAACACATCCTCATTTGCAAGGGCGCGGTCGAAGAAATCCTCAGCATTTGCGTGAAGGCCGAAATCGGCAAGCGCATGCTGGAAATGACGCCCGCCTGCCGCGGCGATATGATGCGCCTCGCGCAGGAATTAAACGAAGATGGTTTCCGTGTCGTGGCCGTCGCGCATAAAGATATGCCGCCCGATCAGACCGTCTATAGCGTCAAGGATGAATGCAACCTCACGCTGATCGGCTTCATCGCCTTTCTCGATCCGCCCAAGGAAAGCGCGCGGCAGGCCATCGCGGCACTCAATAAATATGGCGTGCAGGTTAAGGTGCTGACAGGCGATGGAGATATCGTCGCCCGCAAAGTGTGCCGCGAGGTGGAGCTAAACGTCGAAGGCACCTTGCTCGGTAGCGTGATCGAGGCCATGAGCGATGAAGAGCTAGCCCTGCATGTCGAACGAACCACAGTGTTCGCCAAAGTCTCGCCCGCACAAAAAGCGCGCATCATCGCCGCGTTCCATCGCAACAATCACGTGGTCGGCTTTTTGGGTGATGGCATCAATGATGGTCCCGCCTTACGCGCGGCCGATGTCGGTATTTCGGTCGACACGGCCGTCGACATCGCCAAGGAATCCGCAGACATCATTCTTCTGGAAAAAAGCCTGCTGGTGCTGGAGGAGGGGGTGCTCGAAGGCCGCAAAGTATTCGGCAATATCACGAAGTACATTAAGATGGGCGCCAGTTCCAATTTCGGCAATATGTTCAGCGTCCTCGGCGCCAGTGCCTGGCTGCCCTTCCTGCCGATGGCTCCGATACAAATTCTAACCAACAATCTGCTCTATGATTTTTCACAGGCCGCGATCCCCACCGATCATGTGGATGAAGAATATCTCACCAAACCGCGCCAATGGAACATCGCCGCCATCGCCAAATTCATGCTGATGCTGGGGCCGGTAAGCTCCATCTTCGACTATCTAACTTATTTCCTGATGTATTACGGCTTCGGCGCCAACACGCAAGGCCACGCCGCCCTCTTTCAAACCGGCTGGTTCGTTGAATCGCTGCTTTCGCAAACGCTCATCATCCACGTCATCCGCACAAACAAAATCCCCTTCCTCGAAAGCCGCGCGAGCCCGTTGCTGATCATGACCAGCCTCATCGTCTGTGCCATCGGCGTCTGGCTACCCTTTTCCCCCTTCGCGCACAGCCTCGGCTTCGTTGGGCTGCCACAGTTGTTCTGGCCGGCCCTGTTCGTAATCATCTTCGCCTACCTCATCCTGGCGCATTTCGTGAAGGTGGCGTTCATCCGCAAGTTTGGGTGGAATTAGCCGATTTTGCCGCTGCTTTGGCCTTTACAGCGCGCCGCTTGGGCGGATTGTAGAAATGATCCAAAAAACAGATATCATTTTCACCATAAGCTTGATGAAGCACATTATTTAATAATTTTTCGGCGAGTAATCCATGAGGGGTTTGTATCGCACTTTCACTTCCGCCGCCTACACGAGCAATGATATCGGCAGCAACATGAAGTTTATCGACACCAGATAATGTGCCAATCGTATTATGGGCGAGGGTATCGACTACATCACGTTCGGCCGCTGTGACAGGGCCGTTACCTAGATTGGCGTTGCGTATCTCATCAGCAATACGGTTATGGGCCAATTGCTCCTGTGTGATCTCGTTTGGAGGCGACAATTTTGCTATTCTTTTTGCTGTCTCAGTTTTGCAAGACCGAAAGAATTGGCCGATACGCGTTAATACATTCTTTGACATGAGAAATCTCCTCTTCCATATTTATTATTTTATTGTACGGCCAATAATTACTTTCGCGCAGCCTCATCGGCAATTTCGTGTGAAGTAGACCACAGCTTCATGGCATTTGTCGTGACTTGATATGTATGTGGAAGCACAGAGGTTCAGTGGCTATTCGGAAGTTGG
>Ga0206886_1002_pt1 | contig 74600 bp, 62 predicted proteins | sample Alteio_BWOrgHeat_92_FD_152952 | JGI IMG/M metagenome (GOLD analysis project Ga0206886, IMG submission 152952) | Enriched cells from forest soil in Barre Woods Harvard Forest LTER site, Petersham, Massachusetts, United States - Alteio_BWOrgHeat_Nextera2 ... | reverse complement strand
TATTGCAGGAGATAAACAAGCAAGCTGCTAAAAACAACAGGGTTATAGATGTGCTGCTGCAATTGCATATAGCTGATGAAGAAACAAAGTTTGGATTGGATGAAAGGGAACTAAGTGATTTGATCGACAACTATTCTGCTCAAGAAGGAATAATACAAAATGTTCGCATCCGTGGTTTGATGGGCATGGCAACAAATACAGATGATCTGAAAAAAGTAAAAGCCGATTTTAAAAAATTACACACAATATTTAAAACTCTTTCCCGGTCACAGTTCTCAGGCAAAAGCTATTTTTCTGTTTGCTCCATGGGTATGAGTGGTGATTATAAGATAGCCATTGAGGAGGGTAGCAATATGGTACGTATCGGCAGTCTTATTTTTGGTGAACGCCAATACAACTAAGTTCTCAACTTTTTCTCGAGCCATTTGTATCCGATGGCTGTTACAATACATAAACCTGCAATAAACCACCACAAAAAATGATAGCCTAAATGCTGTGCTATTTGCGATCCTGTTCCGGGCCCTAATACCTGTGCTGATGACCATGCAATTGTATATAATGCCGCATATTGTCCCGTATGTGTTTTGGCTGCCCTCCCTGACCAGAAAGTATTCATAAAAGGCATCGATAAGATCTCTCCTACAGTTATAATAAGCATTACGCTAATGGCGAGCCAAAATTCACCTGGAAAAACATTCAGCATGATGAATGAAACAGCTAGTAACGACACACCGATCGTAGCAAAATGCAACGGATTCCTTTTCCCTTCCAGCTTGTAAATGGCCACCATTTCTATAATAGCGATAAGAGCCCCATTCATAGCCATTATGATACCGATCTCAGCCTCTGAGATATGCAATTGCTCTCTGTAGTATACAGGTTGTGTTGTGAATAACTGAAAAAAACAATAAGCATATAAAATGGTAAATGCAATGAAAGCCATATATGCTTTGTCTTTGTAGGCAAGATATTTATCCGTTCTGGGTGCGGTTTCTTGCATAGCAGGGGTGGCATCATTTCGGGTTGGAGAAAGAACAATTCTTAACAGCACTGCAGCGGCAAGATTGGTTATACCATCTATCCAGAATAGTAAGTGATAATTCCTTGCTGCAACAAAACCGCCGATAGTACCACCTACCGCCCAGCCTAAATTAATAGCAAGTCTGTTGAGTGAATAAGACCTGGTGCGGTTTTGTCCCTGGCTATAATGTGTTATCGCAGATGCGTTTGCTGGGCGAAATGATTCATTTACAAAACTCAGAAAAAATGTACAGACGCAAATAGACATATAACTTTGCATTTGGCCTAAAACAATGAACATAATTCCGCCACCTGTAAGTGCAGATATTTGTATGGCATAGAACCCTATTTTATCTGTAAGCCTACCTCCTATCAGTGCGCCGCATATAGCTCCTGCTCCGAATATCGACATAACAAAACCTGCTTCAGCTATGGTATAGTGCCTGCTCTGTGTAAGATATAGAGTCATGAATGGCACCACCATAGTGCCGCTCCTGTTAATAAGCATTACTAATGATAGCCACCATGCAGCTGGCGATAAGCCACTGTACGCGTTTTTATATGTGGTTGCAACCCTGTTCAAATATTGTCTAAAACTAGTATCTTGGTTTTCTAATATAGTGATAATACTCGTTAAAACATTCTTATAATAAACATTCATGCAGCATTTGCTTCAATATGTCAGGGACAGATGGTTTCTGTTGTTTGTATTGGTTGTGTTTATTATTCTTAAATACCCGCATTTATCCTATCCATTTTATTGGGATGAATCTTGGCCATATGCTACTGCCGTACATCACATGTACTATCATGGAGTTAGCCTGATGCCAAATGCTATTAATGCGGAAATATCACGCGGGCATCCGCTTTTTTTTCATGCTGCGGCAGCTATATGGATGCACATATTTGGTACTACAAACTTTTCCTTGCACGCTTTTGCGCTATTTATTTCTATCCTTGTACTTATAGCAGTATACGAAGCAGGGCTAAGGGTTTTTAACAAAAGAGTAGCAGTTCTTTCGCTGATATTGATAGCAACACAGGTTATTTTCTTCGTGCAATCTTCTTTCCTGCTTTTAGAAATGTTGGTCGCTTTGCTTGGGTTCTTGTCCTTTTATTATTATGTCTGTGGAAAGTATTTTTTAACAGCTCTTGTCCTTAGCATGCTCTTTCTTACAAAAGAAAGTGGCTTAATTGTCGGTTTTGTCATCGGTTTAGATGCACTTATTGAACTATTCAATAAAAACAATAGTATCAAAACCCGTCTATATAAAATTACAGCAGTTGCTGCACCTGTTTTGGTAATTATTATTTATTTTCTTGTACAATATAAGGTACAGGGCTGGCTTATATTCCCCTTTTATAAAGATCAGATAGTACACTGGTGGGGGCCATACTGGGATGCATTTAGGCTTTGCCTTACTTATATATTTTACGATTACTATGGCTATATTTTTTATGGCTTCCTGTTACTGCTGGTTGTCATAGCAACTGTCAGAAGCAAAAACAAAAAATTATTAGCCATTTTTATTCCTGCATGTATTATTGCCTGCATGGTATATAAACCTCTTTCTGATAAATTATATAGTCGGCCGGTGTTTGTACTATTCATCATTACTTATTTATATTTTATTTATTCTTACATGGAGTTGAAAATTTTTAGTGATAAGCGCCAACAAAAAATGTTTGTTTACATCACTTTTTTTCTGCTATGCTTTTGCAGTTTTTCAAGCGCTAATTTCTTTATTCACAGGTATTTGTTAGTAGCTATAATTCCTTTTTTGTTTATAGTGTCTGCCCTTGCAGATAAGTTGATGGAATATTCTGACAAACGTTTTATATGTCCCTTTTATGCAGCTGTACTAACAGCTGTAGGTGTATCTTTTCTTTGTATTCACAAGCTGGACGATTGCAACTTGGGAGCGTACGACGGCATGAAAGTATATCAGTCAATGATCAATTATTTAGAGAAACATAATGATTATAATAAAATAATTAGTGCAACTAACTTTCAACATCGCGTACATCTGACTGACCCGTATACCGGCTATTTATCTTCCAATAGGATATTTACTCATGTTAAATACGAAATGGATACTTCTGTCAATCTTGCTTTATTTGACAATATAGAACCCGATACAAACAGGTACAGGTCAATTAAAAATGACGAGGCTTTTCATATTATTTATCGCGTACAAAAAGGTATTGCATGGGGAGAGGTATATGAGAAGAATAAGTAGCTATTCTTCAAAAGACCATACTTTTAAATTATCAACTTGCAATTCTTTATCACTGTCTGCATTCCAAAACGATACGCCAATACTATCGAATTCCGATTTTGGTGCTCTGATGTCAATGTATAGATCTTTTGTTTCTCCGGGGTCTAAAAATCGGTCCACACGAATCATACTTGTTTTTACCTCATCATTCTTGTTATAAAAGTGCACCACAAATTGTGGAATATTCCATAATCCCCATTCTTTACTTATGCATTTAAATGTTGCTTGTGCCCGTACCCATTCTGCTTTTTCCTTTTTATAAGCAAATTTGAATATTTTACTGCCTTGATGGTCTTTATCTAAATAAATTGATCTTGCCCCCTCTATTGCATGTAAAGGGCAATAAATACTTGTATCATCATTAAAATTATTGCTGTATAATAATTGCATATTTTTCGGGTTGCCTTCAAAAAGGTCAGGATTGTCTCTTAGCTTGAGTGTTTCATCAGGTACAGACCATCTGCCAACTACCCGCATGTAATATGCTTTTGTCATATTGTCTGGCGTATACATAGTACCTCTATGTTCATGATAGGTAAGCCATATGTTGAAATACAAAAATAAAATGGCGCATAATGCAGTTATCCATTTTAAAACTCGTTTGTTTAATGCTATCTCAATAAATGATGCAAATGGAAATATCCACACGGGGTAGCTCTGTATCATGGCCCGCCCGCCATACCACCATTGGCTCCACGCGCATACAACATAATAATTAACTGCTAAAAACAAGAGTATGGCTACCTTGTTTTTACCATTCTTAAAAAATGGTATTATTCCTGCTATGGCAAATAGCATCATTGGGGTGTAATTCAACCACCCTGTACGAAAATTGAATGCATATACTTTAATATGCGGGTGCAGCCATGAAAATCCCTGGTCTCTGTATGAATATACAAACCAGTGTCCGGATATATATTTCCAATAAAATAACTGAATTGAAATAACAGCTATGCCACAACAGCTTGCTGCAAATATTTTCTTCCACTGTTCAGCAAATAATATAATACGGTTTTGTATTCCCTTAATTGATACATTTTCTAGTCCCCAAAATATCGGTATCATGATCGCTATTATTTCAGTTGGCCTCGTAAGGGTGGCAAGGCCTATAAGCAAACCAATTCTTATGGCATATTTGTATGCATACTGTTGATAGAAATAATAGGTGTTTAAAAGTATAAATACATAAATGGTAAAAAGCCAGTTATGGGTCATGCCCACGTTTATAGCTGCAAAATCAAGATAATTTGTTCCTACAATTAATAGCAATAAACATATAGCTGTAACCACATCACTATAAAATAGCAGCAATAACTTTCTTAAATACCATAGCCCTATAAGAGCTATTAATATGCCCCCTATTTGTATAGCCAGGGGGTAAGGCGGAGAGAATCCGTCTTGCGGATAGCCCAATGGTTTGGCTAATATATTTGCAGCAAAGAAGAATGGCATTTCCATTACAGCCATACCACAAGTGTATCTTATTACATAATTGCCGTTTTCTAACTTATAGGTGCCTTGCAGGTTATCAGCCGGCTTATATTTAATGAATATGCTGTCATTAAATTTTTGCTGCTTCAGGTCATGGTAAATAAAAGTGCTTGGCAAATACCAATAATAACCCGCAGCATCCCATGATATGGTATTTTCCCCTCCTGGCTGTTTCCACTTAGGAAAAAAAATGAAGGAGGTATAAAGCAGAAATCCTGCGCAAAGACAATATGCTATTTTGGATAGCGGCATTGCGAAAGATAAAAACTAATTTTTGAAGGTTATACTTAATATGAGATTTTTTTGTTTTAATGAAAATGGATTAGCTTCATATCTAAACTCCATATTTTATGAAAAACTTATTTCTTATTTTTACTTTTTTCCTTTTCTCATTTTTTTTAAAGCTAAATGCACAATGCACTTTAGATAAAAGCAATTGGCAATTAGTTTTTAATGAAGAATTTGACGAAGCTAACACAACTGATTTATTAGCTCATGGTTGGGCATTAGGGAATCCCGGATTTATATCTAACCCTGAAAGGGCAGAATGTCTTACCTCAGAAGGTATATGTACTCAGTGGGAATGTTATGATATCAATCAAATTTCTTTGGTAAATACTACCACTCCGCCTGCAGGATTTCCTAATAGTTATGCAATTTTTAATAAAACAATTACCCCAACTCCTTTTTTGTGTAATAGTAATTATACTCAAATCAAAGCTGCAGAAATTTATAGTACTTATAGTGATTTTGATCAGTCAGTAAATGCTGCTGGAGTTGGTATGTTATATGGAATGGTTGAAATTAGATGCAAACTTCCTCAGGCAATCTCTTCATATTCAGCCTTTTGGCTTGATGGTATAGGATGGCCTCCAGAGATGGATCTTTTTGAAACCCATGGTGATGGTGGTGCCCCAGATTTAAATTATTTTTTTAGTACAATACATTGGAATGATAACCCAATTACATGTCCTTATGCATCGTATACACATAGTATTTATAACTGTGCATGTACTAATTATTATCACCCATCTGCTTATCATTTATCTGATGATTTTCACACTTGGACTATTGTTTGGACACCTGAAAAAGTGACATTTTTTTTTGATGGAATAGAATTAAAGACAGATAATGATGTAACTCATTTGCCATGGTACAATGAATTTTATGACGTTTCTACAGGGGCGCTAAAACCATCTCCTGATATTGCAAACCTTATTAGATGGTTTAGCCAAGTTTCTGTTATAAGTGGAGGGTTACAATGTGCAGATTTAGGAGCTTCTTATGATCCGCTTATCGTTGATTATGTGAAAATTTACAAACCAAATAATTATCTATCTTACTTTAATTATTATACTGGTTATATTCTACCCACATATGGTTATTCATATAACGATAATAATTCTTATATTTTATACTATAATTTTTTAAAAAACTTATATCATTACACAACTTACAAACCTTCAGCAGGTTGGAGAAAACAGGTTATTGATACCAAAGATTTTATACCGGTAAATGTTCAAGGTTGTTTAAAAGGTTGTCAAGGAGGAGGTAAGTTTTTTTATTATGGTTTGCCTAATGGAGTATATTCAACTTATTGGGATCCTTCTTATGGTGGTTTTATTACTGGTGGGCTAGTGGGTGGATCTTTTTTCCCGCCCTATAATGGGCATATATCCGTTGCCAATAATGGCGGGAATGTCTTTTTTGCTTTTGGAAACTCTGTCTTTAGCGCTGATTGGACAGGTAGCAGTTGGACATCAAACATTATTGGCGCTGATTGTATGTCTGAATTTATTTCAAGTGAGAGCGACGGCCTAAATTTTGTCTATAAAAATTTATCTGGAGATTTAACTTATGCTTCAAGGCCTACAACAACCTCTACATGGACTAATACTTTAGTATCTGTTGGGGGAAATGTTGGAAGCAATTTAATTCATCACCCATGGAATTTTTATGATTTATATTATATAGATAATACAAACAATATATACGAAACAGATGCGGCGCACGGTGGTGGATGGCAAATAACAACAACTGGTGATGTCATATCTGATCTTGCTATATCACCTGATATATCAATGAATTATTTCATGTACAAAGATGGAAGTAACAAATTAAAAATAGTAACTGCATATGTTTCTGGAGGTATGATACACTATAACCCCCCTGCAAATTTTAAGGCACATATGTATGGTGCTACTATTGCTACCGATGTTGACAATGTTAGAGAAGGAATAATAATAGGACAAGATCCGAGTAATGCCCAATATTATTATGTAGGTACAGATAATAGTCCATGGGTAGTCTATTGGAATGGAACTGATTATACTGCAATGCCAATGTTTTCAACTAATGAAAGAAGTGTAGCAGGAGATTTTCATTTAGTCACAATAAGTTCAGCAGTCCCGCCACCAACTGATACACGTATATCTTATAGAGGTACGGATAACAAAATTAGGATTATCTATTGGGATAATAATTGCGAAAATCTCAATCCTGCCTGTTATAATTTTACAGATATGACACTTATGAAAGCATCGCATCAAATAAGCAAAATTTCAGATAGCAATACTCATCAAAGTGCTTTGAATGCAAATAATGATTTTAATAATAAGGATAATAATGTAACTATTTTAAATCAAAGTCTTGAAAATTTATTGCAACCTAATCCAACTTACAATGTTTCATATTTGAACATGAATATTAGTGAAATTAAAAAAATGACTTTGTCAAGCATGGATGGTAGAACAAAGGAATTACCTATAATTTTAGAAAACGGAAAAATTAAAATAGATTTGAGCGAATATAACTCTGGCGTTTACGTTGTATATGTATATACAAACTCAGAAGAAAAAACGTTTAAGTTAGTAAAGTATTAATTAAACTACAATATTGTTTTTATCATCTAGGATTTCATATTTTCTATGTAGCTGTTTATTAGTATATGCATCTTTTTCTTTTTATCCTAAATGGGAGAAATCAGGAGGCGAGGCGCTAATATCATGGGATGTTTATGGGTACTATTCTTATTTACCTGCAATATTTATTTATAAGGATATTAAGAAACAAGTATTTCTTGATACCATCGTAAAAAAGTACCACCCGGCTGATGATCATAAGCCGGGCTATGCAAGCAAGAATGGCAATTGGGTGATGAAATATTCATCAGGTATGGCTGTAGTGTACTTGCCCTTTTTTACAGCTGCAAATTTGTTAGCAAAACCTCTGGGCTATCCGCAAGATGGATTTTCGCTGCCTTACCAGTTTTTTATACAGTTAGGGGGTGTTCTGTTTGCTTTAATAGGCTTATGGTATTTTAGAAAACTATTATTGTTGTTTTACAATGATATTGTAGTGGCAACATGCATGTTGCTATTAGCGTTTGGTACCAACTACCTGGACTATAGTGCTATTGATGTAGGAATGAGTCATAGCTGGTTGTTTACTATTTATGTCTTTTTGGTATTGAACACGGTCTATTTTTATCAAAATTATCAATACAAGTATGCCATAAGAATAGGATTATTAATAGGGTTAGCAACGCTAATACGGCCTACGGAAATTATTGCAGTACTTATTCCTTTATTATGGGGTATTGTGCATATTTCCAAAATATCAATAAAACAAAGGTTATGGGTATTATATACTCACCGAAAAAAAATGTTTGTTGCTTTTCTTTGTGCATTTGTTATTATATCTATACAGCTAATTTATTGGAAGTATATAACCGGAAATTGGCTGGTATATAGTTATGAGGACCAGGGTTTTTCTTTCAAATCACCTCATATAATAGAGTACACTTTTAGTTTTGATAGCGGCTGGTTAGTTTATACACCAATAATGATATTCGCTTTCATAGGTATTATTCCTTTTTTAAGAAGTGGTAAAAACAAATTAGCTATCCTTTCCTTCTTTATTATTAACTATTATATTATTTGCGCCTGGAACCAATGGTGGTATGGGGGAAGAGCGATGGTGCAGAGTTATCCAATATTGTTTTTCCCAATTGCATCTTTTCTAAATACTGTTTTACAGAGAAAATATTTATTATGGATTGTAACACCAATTGCAATTGTGTTTACTTATTTTAACCTGTGGTATATTTATCAATGTCATACTATTGGCTTCATTGTTCCTAATGATTACATGACAAACGTTTATTTCTGGAAGGTTGCTGGACGATGGCATGTACCTAACGATGTCAATAAATTAAGATATAATACCGATTACTTTGAAGGAATACCTCAAAACTTGCAATTGTTATACAGTAATGATTTCGAAAAAGATACTGTTTATTGTCCTTTTCCACCTGTAGATGGTAAGGTATCTTTATATCTTGATAAGGACCACCAAAGCACTGCTGTTTATAGATTCCCATATTCTATTGACCATGCCAATTGGGTTAGGGCAGAAGCTACATTTCTTACAATAAATAAAGAATGGACACCTTGGCTCATGCCTCAGTTTATTGTACGTTTTTATAAAGGAAATGATATAGTCAAAGAACGCCTTATTAGAATATCAAGATTTATTGAAACAGGTAAAACTAAAAATATTTATATAGATGTAAAAATTCCTAAAGAAAATTTCGATTCTATAGGAATTCTTTTTCTTAATTCCGATAGTCAGAAACAGGTTTTGATAGATAATTTAAAAGTTTGGTCTTTTAATTAAAGGTTCTTCTTTGCAGCAATACCACTATTTATAATCTTCAAGCGTTATCTGCTCTTTACAGAAAAAATGCTCTCTTACATCATTAGATGCAACAATAACAAGCCTGTTTTTAGAATAAATTTCTATCCAGTTACGGTATTGTTCCACCCCTGTTTGGTCTAAGTTTGTACAGGGTTCATCTAATAATAAAACTGGAGTATCAGAAAAGATAGCTTGTGCCAGCTTTACTCTTTGCTTCATGCCGGATGAATAATCAACTACCTGTTTATTTGCTGCTATACCAAGATTTGTAATGGCAATAATGTCGTCTATTCTTAGCCCATGCATCGGCCTTTTAAAAGAAAAATGGAACGTCAAAAATTCTTTCAATGTCAGCTCTTCCACAATTTCTTGCCCGGGTGCGCAAAAGCTAATGAAAGGGAATAAAGAATTTACTTCAATTTTTTTCTCGTCGTAAGCGTGTATGATCTGTCCGGACGAGGCTGTTTGCATACCGGCAATAATGCGCAGTAGGGTAGATTTGCCGCTTCCGTTGGGGCCTAATAATGCATAAGTTCCATTATCGGAAAAGGAATAGTTGATGTCTTTAAATATCCAGTGCCGTTGAAAACGCTTGCTTATATGCTCAAGGGATATCTTCATTGTGACGGCGAATATATCCTTTCATAATACCGCGGCCTGTTTCGCGCACAAATGATACAATTTCATCCCGTTCATCAGATACCGGTATTTCAGTTTCAATAATGCTCAATGCTTTTGATACATTATAACCGCGCACAAAAAGGATGCGATATATATCCAGTATCTGGTTTACTTTTTCTATAGAATAGCCTCTTCTTTTCAGGCCAACAGAATTAACACCCACATAAGATAAAGGTTCACGTGCTGCTTTCACATACGGCGGTACATCCTTTCTTACAAGCGATCCGCCGGTAACAAATGCATGTGAACCAATTCTTACAAATTGTTGTACTGCGGTTAGTCCGGCTAATACAACGTTATCACCAACTGTAATATGGCCGGCAAGAGTAGTGTTGTTTGAAAATATGCAATAGTTGCCTACTTCGCAGTCATGTGCTATATGTGTATATGCCATTATCAGGCAATTGTTGCCGATCTTAGTTGTGTTTCTATCTACAGTTCCTCTGTTGATGGTCACACATTCGCGGATGGTAGTATTATCGCCGATGATGGTAAGTGTATCTTCGCCCTTAAATTTCAGGTCCTGTGGAATAGCTGATATTACAGAGCTCGGAAATATCCTGCAGTTCTTGCCTATACGCGCACCTTCCATTATAGTAACATTCGATGCTATCCATGTTCCTTCGCCTATCTCCACGTTTTTATGGATAGTTGTAAAAGGATCAATCTTTACATTCGGCGCTATTTTCGCGTCAGGATGTATATACGTGAGGGGGTGGATCATTTTTTATCTTTTCTGATTAGTTGTGCTACCAGTTCTGCTTCTACTACTAATTTATTTCCTACGTATGCAACAGCGCGCATTTCACAAATACCTCTGCGTATAGGATTTATAAGATCAAGTTTAAGTATCAGCGTATCACCCGGTACAACTTTTTGTTTGAAACGCGCCTTATCTATTTTAATAAAGTAAGTATCATAATTTTCAGGGTCGGGTAGTGTATTCATAGCCAATATACCACCTGCTTGTGCAAGCGCTTCTATTTGCAATACACCCGGCATTACAGGATTTCCCGGAAAGTGCCCCTGGAAAAAATGTTCGTTGAACGTTACATTCTTAACCCCTATCACATGGCTGTCGCTCAGTTCTATGATCTTATCAATAAGCAGGAATGGATACTTATGTGGTAATACCTTTTCTATTTTATTGATGTCATAAATAGCTTCCTGGTTAGGATCATAATTGGGTACATCAGACAGGTGCCTGTTTCTTTTGATATACTGTTTTATTTTTCTCGCAAACTCTACATTGCTCGCATGTCCCGGACGGCTGGCTATAATATGTGCCTTTATAGAATGGCCTACCAATGCAAGATCGCCAACTACATCCAGCAATTTATGCCTGGCTGGTTCGTTAGGGAAATGCAGTTGCACATTATTCAATATACCTTCTTGTTTTACTTCTATTTTAGGCTTATTAAATACTTTTGCTAGCCTTTCTAACTCTTTGTCACTTACTACTTTATCTACTACAACAATAGCGTTGCTCACATCTCCACCCTTTATGAGGTTATTGTCAAGCAGGTATTCTAATTCATGCAAAAAACAAAAGGTTCTGCACGGTCCTATTTCATCCCTGAATTCTAATATGTGCTTAAGGGTAGCATGTTGTGTTCCTAAAACCGGAGAATTAAAATCTATCAGGGTAGTTACCTGGTATTCATTAGACGGTACAGCCAACATGTCTACATTCTTCACAGGGTCGTAATAATGTATGTTGGTATCTATATTGTATACAATTCGTTTGGCTTCCTGTTCTAGTATGCCTACACTTTCAATGGCTTCAATAAATTGGCGTGCACTTCCATCCAGTATCGGAACTTCCGGTCCGTCCAACTCTATCAAAATATTGTCAATGCCCATACCTACCAATGCTGCCAATGTATGTTCTATGGTACTTACACGTGCGCCATTATGATCAATAGTAGTTCCTCTCGATGTATCTATTACAAAATCTACATCAGCCTTTACTACCGGTTTTTCAGGAAGGTCAATACGTTGAAAACGAATACCGAATCCCGGGTTAGCGGGCTTCATGGTCATTGTTACATGTTCGCCTGTGTGCAAACCTACCCCGTTAAGAGTTACAGATCCTTTAAGGGTCTGCTGGTTTTGACCAGATGGTAAACTGGCTCCTGATTCTGATACTTGGTTACTTGAGTTAGAACTCAGCAATGTTTCTATATTCACTTCTTTAACTCTAAATTTTGGTGTACCAGCAACGTTGTTAATTCCTGAACTGTTTCTTCCAGTTGTTGAATGCGTTGCTGCAATTCTGGCAAATTTCTAAAAATTGCCTGACTTTTTAATGAACTTTTATAATCAAATGCTGGACTACCTGTTAAAGTGATGTTGCTGGCCTCTACAGATTTGGTCAATCCGCTTTGTGCATTAATACGGGTACCGTCTGCAATATGTATATGCCCTACAATACCTACCTGCCCGCCAATTACACAGTTTTTGCCCACTTTAGTGCTTCCTGCTATCCCTGTTTGTGCTGCTATTATTGTATTTTCTCCAATTTCTACATTATGGGCAATTTGTATAAGATTGTCCATTTTTACCCCTTTACGTATAATGGTAGAGCCCATCGTAGCCCTGTCAATAGTAGTATTAGAGCCTATTTCTACATCATCTTCTATTATTACATTTCCTATCTGTGGTACTTTTTTATAATGACCGTCTTCTTGCGGTGCAAACCCAAAACCATCCCCACCTATCACTGTACCTGAATGAATGATGACCCTGCTACCTACAGAGCATCCTTCATATATTTTCACAGCTGAATATAATTTCGAATCTTCATTTATTACAACATTGTCTCCTATGTAGCAACCCGGTAATATTTTTACATTATCACCTATCAATACATTATCTCCAATATAGCTGAATGCCCCTATATATACGTTTTTCCCTATCGAAGCGGTCTTAGACACATAGGCTAATTGTTCTATGCCATTCTTGCCCCTGCGGGATATGATCTCATTATATTTTTCAAGCAAAAATGCAAAGCTGCTATAAGCGTCCTTCACCCTTATAAGAGTGGGAAATACTTCTTTTGTCACCTCCAGCGAATCATTAATAATAATGATAGAAGCCTTTGTACTGTACAAATACTCCTCATACTTCGGGTTAGCAATAAAGCTCAACGAACCCTCAGTAGCCTCTTCAATCTTAGCCACATGCGTCACCTTAGCATCCGGATGCCCGCTTATATTTCCCTTTATTAATGTAGCTATTTGTAACGCGGTAAACTGCATAAACCCCCAAATTACGACTTCTCTTTTAGCATTTGACTTAAAACGTTTTTATACCCAAATGCATTTTTCTTATTTATTACTGAATATAGCAAATATAATTCTTATGTATTGGCCCGGAAAGGGTTTGGTTGATCAATGAATTATCAATTTCTGATATATCTTTTACACTTCCATCTTTCATTGCTATAGCTATTCGCTCATCATTTATATTATAAGTATTATTAGAAGTAGTACCATCAAATACAAAATAATCTAAATGTTTTGAGTATACCCCGGCCATTTTTTGAATGGTTTCTCTTTTCTCTTTCAAAATGCTTGCCAAAGATTGAGAACTCAGCAAAACTTTATACAATTTTCTTAAAACAAGCATTTTACTTAAAGTAGATAATACATCATCTTTATGTTCCTGCCATACTTTAATACATGTATATACATCGCTATCATCTAATTCACAAAAGCGTTTCAGGTGTTCATCGTTTTCTTCAAAATCTGCTGTTTTCAATTCTTCTTTTCTATACAGAAAATGGCGCAGAGCAGGAGTAGTGAATAATTCAATTTTATCTTGTGCCAGTTCCTTTGCCCGTTTAAAAATATTTATGAGTAATTGTTCGGTACCCAAAACTGTTTTATGCAGGTATACTTGCCAGTACATCAGCCTTCTAGCAATAATGAATTTTTCTACAGAATGCACGCCCTTCTCTTCTACCATCAGTTCATTATTTTGTACCGTAAGCATTTGTAAAATGCGATCGTAACCGATCACACCTTCCGACACGCCTGTATAAAAACTATCCCTGTTCAGGTAGTCCATTCTGTCTACATCCAATTGGCTCGATACCAACTGGTGCAAATATTTTTTCTGAAAAGAAGAATCAAATATTTGTATAGCTTGGCTAAGCATGCCATTAAATTCTTTATCCAGCTTTCTCATAATAATATGAGATATGGTTTCATGAGAAGTGTTGGGCGCTATCAGGTTTTCAAGCGAATGTGAGAATGCGGTATGTCCTATGTCATGGAGCAGTATGGCAATTCTTGCTGCTACATATTCATCATTACTGATCTCGATACCTTTTGCTTTCAGTTCGTCTAGTGCTTTGCCCATCAAATGACATGCTCCCAATGAATGGTGCAGTCGGCTGTGCATAGCGCCGGGGTATACCAAATGAGCAAGCCCCATTTGCTTAATATTTCTCAATCTTTGAAACCACGGATGATTGATGATCTGGATTACTTCCTGCTCCGGAAAGCGTAGAAATCCATATACCGGGTCGTTAATGATCTTTACTTTATTCATTAATTATTTTTAGGGTTGGTCCCATACGCCATCTGTAGGAGGATTTTCTGGTGGCTCTGAGGTTCCTTTTTGTGCTTCCTGCGCACGTTCCTTATTTATCTGGTCCTCTTGTATTTCACAATTATTAAAACCTTCTGGCGCCACAAATTTTTCATCTGTTTTTATTCCAAGCGATCTGTCTGCATATACACGTCTCATAAAATAAGCCCATATAGGCAGTGCTGCTGCAGAGCCTTGTCCTAATCTTTGGCTGGTAAAGCGGAAGGTACGGTCATCACAACCCACCCAAGCCCCTGCAATGATTTGCGGTGTATAACCTATGAACCATGCATCTGCTTGTTTATTGGTAGTTCCTGTTTTGCCTGCTATATCACTCATTAAGTGGTACATAGATCGCATTCTTATACCCGTACCATGTTGTATCACACCTTCCATCAGCCCCACCATTTTAAACGCTGTTGTCGGATTAATGATTTCCCTTTGTTGCGGAGTAAAATTTTTCAACAACATGCCGTTCTTATCCTCGATCTTTAAAATGTAAAACGGATCGGTATGTATGCCTTTGGCAGGAAACATACTATAGGCTCCCAGCATTTCGTATAAAGAAATATCGGGTGTGCCCAATGCAGATGCTGGTACTTTATCTATAAAGCTTGTTATACCGCATTTGTGCACAAAATCTACAAATGCATTGATACCAACTTGTTTTACTAAATATAAAGCAGCATTATTGATAGAGTTGGCAAGTGCATAGCTCATTGTAATATCTCCCTTCTCTTTTCCGCCCGCATCATATGGGTGGTTCATAAACTCTGGAAAATCCTGTGGCGCTGTTGATAAAATACCGCATGGCGAAAACCCGTTGTCTACTGCCAGGCAATACAACATCGGTTTTATAGTAGAGCCAACTTGCCTTTTGGTATTGATGTTCACATGGTCAAACTGAAAATAAGTATGGTCTATACCACCCACCCATGCTTTTACTTCGCCTGTATACGGATCCATTACTAAAAAGCCTGCCTGCAAAAAGAGCTTCATGTATTTAATGGAATCAATGGGGCTCATCACGGTGTCTTTATACTTTGCCTTGTTCCACGCAAACACCCTCATTTTTATTGGCTTGCTAAATTCTTTTCGTATATCCTCATCGCTCATGCCATCATCCTTCAGCATAGCATAGCGATCACTTTGCCTGATGCCTTGTTCCAGTATATCCTGGTGTTTCTGCCATACACTGCCATCTCTATAGCTCGATTGACTGATGAATAGTTTTTGCAATTCAGCCATATGCTCATCCACTGCTTCCTCTGCATATCGTTGCATGCGCACATCTATGGTGGTATATATTTTCAGCCCGTCTTTATACAGATCATATGGTTTACCATCAGGTCTTTTCAGCGTTTTGCAAATATCTTTTACCTCTAATTCCAACACCTGTCTGAAATAAGGCGCCATACCTTCATGATAATCCAGTTTATGATAATCCAGTATTATGGGCTTTTCGGAATAAAATTTTTCAGAATCATCACTCAGGTAATCATACTTATTCATTTGATCGATCACAGTATTCCTTCTTTCAAGTGCCAGCTTCGGATTGCGGCGTGGGTTGTAGAGCGTATTCCCTTTCAGCATACCTATAAGTACGGCTGCTTCATCCACAGTTACTTTATCAGGTGTTTTATTAAAGAAAGTAAGTGACGCATTACGTATACCATACACATTATCACTAAATGGCACTGTGTTTAGGTATAATGTTATGATCTCATCCTTAGTAAGATTTCGCTCCAGTTTTACTGCCATTATCCACTCTTTCAATTTTAGAAAGGGTAGGGTCAATGTATTTTCATTCTTCCGCGGAAAAAGATTTTTAGCTAACTGTTGAGTTATGGTCGAAGAACCTCTTTTTTTATGTATGGCTAAATATAATGGGATAGCAAGCGTTCCCCATGGGTCTATACCCGAGTGTTCATAGAACCGCGCATCTTCTGTTGCTATCAGCGCGTTGTATATATTGTTAGATATTTCAGAATGTTTGCAGGTGCTTCTGTCTTGTACATAATATCTCCCTATCATACTGCCGTCTGCTGCTAAAACTTCTGATGATATAGCGCTGCTCGGGTTTTCAAGCTCACTCATAGACGGCATATAACCCAGCATGCCAAAATTGCCCATGAGTATAAGTGCAACAAATAGAAGAATAAGTGTGAAAAAGCAATACCAAAGTATTTTTACTGAACGCTTGGCCTTTTTCTTTTTACTACCTTCTTGTAATTCTTCTCGTCTCAATTGAATTAGATTAATATTTTAATTATCAAATTGACAAATTTGTCGTCAAAGCTACATTTCTTTTTCATCATCAGGCATCACAAAATAACTGATACTTCTGAAAGGATTTACAAAACCCGACAACCGTTTTTTAAATGTAGTTTGTTTTCTTATGTTAGGCATAAAGCCTGCAAGAAAACTATTGGCGGTTTCTTGTTCTGCTGGTGTCAGGGCTTGTTTGGCATACTTTTGTTTCAGGTACACATTCATAAATCGGGTGAACGATGTTCCGAATTGCGGGTCTATGATTTTCGACGCATATTGCATTGGCGTATTGGCTCCCCTGTACCACCCAAGCTGGTGTAAATAATACCCTGCAGTCCGGTATGCCCAATATGCTTTATGATCATCTTTTGATGCGCGGTGCCTTATTGTATAATAGGCGAGTATCAGCAATGGTAATAGCAAAAAGAATAGTAGCACGCCGCCGGCTATCCCAACAGAGGTCCATGCAATTTTTTTCCAGTCTGTTGTTTTTTCTTGTGTTGTTGGCGATAGTAATTGCTCTTTTTTCAGTTGTATTTTACGTTTCAGATATACTTCGTCAATAGGAGCCGGTTTTGGAAAGCGCTGAATAATATGCTCACCTTTTTCGTTTTCACTCACCGCTAATTGTTTCATCACATCAGCATAAGATACAGCAGTTGCGCTATCACCCTTATGAATATTACTGATAGGCACTTCATTACTGTCAATTCTCACTGCCGCTACTTTCAGGTCCATATCAATGCTCACAGCTGTGGTCAATTTGTATTCCTTATCATGAAATACCATTTGCTGCACCTTTAGTACCATGCGTTTTTTAGCAGTATCTATATCTTCTACAACGCCATCAGTCGCCAGCCATGCTTTCGGTGGCTGCATAGGTGGTGTGCCGTCAGGTTTGGGTGTATCTCTGTTCTCATCGTCATTGCCAACAGTAGTATCAAAATCCATCCATCCGTATCCCGGAAAATAAACCTGTACCCATGCATGCGCCTGGTTGGCATAATACCAATACCATCCCGGGTTTTTATCGCTCCTGTTTTCTGTCAAAAAGCCTACTGCTATTCGCGATGGTATACCCAAAGAACGAAGCATGAATAATGTGGCACCTGCATAATATGCGCAATACCCTTTATGGTTTTCAAATAAAAAATACATCAGCTTAGATGCGCTCGGTATATCCGGTACGCCCGGGTTATCTGTATAGCTAAATATCTTTTGACCATTTTCATCCCTTGCCATAAAATAATCTCTTATCGCCAGCACTCGGTCTACTGTGGTAGTGCCCTTATCTGTTACCTGGTGGGCCAGGTCCGATATTTTTTTAAATTTCGCATCACTAGGCATATAGGTATAATAGCTCATAAAGCTTTTATCCATTTTTGAATAATCTGCTGCCTTCCTCAGTGTGTCAAATCTTAATTGCTGAAAATTATTAAGCGCTATAAGATTATTCAGTACCTGCCCGTGATATTTTTTAGGATCAGGTTTCGGTACATTATAAACAAAGTATGCGCTGTTGAGTAAAGATGAATAGCTCTTTGCCCTGAATGCAGTTCTAAATTCATTCCTGAAATCTTTTTCTATAGTTATCGGTTGAACAAAATAGCCCACATTCGGTGCCAGGTAGGTGTTCGATGATAGCTCTTTACAGTACACCTCTATGTCCACAGTTTTTCTCAGCCTGTTCGACATGCTGTTTTTGATCACGGAAGAATCTGTTTGGGTGCTGAATAGTGGCATCCTTCCCGGGTTAGGTTCAAACAGATCGTTAGATGGTATCAGGGAATCCCTTTCAAATGTCTCAGTGCTGGTATCAAATTTGGTGTAGTAAAATGCGGTCAGGTAAAGTGGGTTCGGTATTTGAGTACCGGGAAGAAAATTATCTATATGCGCGCAAAACAACAGGTTATCACTCCTGCTCAGTGCTGGGCTCAGGCGTGTATATCTTTTCAGGTCAAATGTATTGTCCTTGTTTTTTTGAAGCATGCTGTTCCCGTCCTTATGCCCGCCTCCGAAATTTTCTACGGTTTCTTTTATCTCATCACGCATCAGGTATACAACACCGCCAAGCAGTAATAGAGCAAGTAGTCCGAAAAATGCAAGTCGCCTTGTTAAGAACCACCAGAATTTTTGAGACTTGTCTTTATAGCTATATATCTGCTCAGCGGTAAAAACGATATATACTGAATATAAGACAGCAGGGGAGAATGCAGCCAGAAGTTTATATACACTATCTGTATTGGCCTTTGCTATCAATAATATACACGAGCATAATAAAGCAGCCGCAACTAGTACCGACCAATATCTCAGTCTTACAAAGCCCCAACCTATCAGCCAGCCACAACTAAACAGTATGGCAAAGACAAGAAATTGTACTGAAATAAAAAATGCGTCAAACTCTCCCGTTGCATACTTATCTAATCCCTTATATATAACATACAATCCAACGATCAGTAAAATAAAGCTGGGTAAAAACCTGAATCTGAAAGCGTAGAATATGGCCGATATAGCCATGCCTGCTAAAAAATAACTGCTCTGCTGCCATGCCCTGTTGCTGAGAATAGAATAATACACATTGGCATTAGCAAGCAAAAAATAGCCTACAATGCTGGTCGGTAATATTAAAAAAATAAGCTTTGCTAATAACTCATTTACGGGTGTAGCGCGCTGTATATTCATACTAACTGGTCAGTAAATTTAGTTGAAAATTTATATGCAATTAGTTAAAATTGATTGTCAAAACAGGAGGTATTTTAATTATAAATATTTTTCCACACTCTTTATCATTACGTTAGGCTGAGGTTATTTTTTCGTTATCTTGAGCCGTTTTTAAAAATATTTATTAATGATCCAAACAACTGAAAGTCCGGTAAAGCTTTCGCATGCCGGCATGAACGAAAATATTCAGGAAATGCTACAGAGATTAAAGATTGTCACGGTTATCGGTTCGGGTACTATGGGCAATGGCATTTGCCATGTATTCGCGCAAAGCGGCTTCAATGTCCATATGATGGACATCAATCAGGCTGCCCTCGACAAGGCTATCGCCACCATCGGCAAAAACATGGACAGGCAGGTAGCTAAGAATACTTTAACTGAAGATGACAAAAAGCAGGCGCTCTCCCGTATTACCACTTATACGGCTTTGGCAGATGCTGTTAAAGATGCTGATCTGGTAGTAGAGGCAGCTACAGAAAATATCGACCTGAAGATCAAAATTTTCCAGGACCTCGATAAGCTATGCCCACCACATACCATTCTTGCTACCAACACATCTTCTATTTCTATTACCCGCATCGGTTCATTCACAAAGCGCCCCGGTCAGGTTATCGGCATGCACTTTATGAATCCTGTTCCGGTGATGAGACTTATTGAGATAATCAATGGCTATGCAACTGATGCTACAGTAACACAAACCGTATATGATCTGTCTAAGTATTTGGGTAAAGTCCCTTGCGTAGTAAACGATTACCCTGGTTTTATTTCTAATCGCATACTCATGCCTTTGATCAACGAAGCTATTTTGTCTTTGCAGGAAGGTGTTGCAGGTGTAGAAGAAATAGACACAATTATGAAACTTGGTATGGCGCACCCAATGGGTCCGTTACAACTGGCAGACTTTATTGGTCTGGATACTTGTTATTCTATCATGAACGTATTGCACATGGGCTTCGGCAATCAGAAATACGCACCGGCTACATTGCTCGCAAATATGGTGCAGGCGGGTTTCCTCGGTGTTAAATCCGGCGAAGGGTTTTATAAATACACACCCGGCAGCAAAGACCTCGTTGTCTCCTCCCGCTTCAAAAACAAACAATGGAAATTATAAGTAGAAGTAAGTAATTAGTATAAAGTAGAAAGCTGTTCGAAAGGGCAGCTTTTTTATTTACAAAACATGTGTCATTGCGAGGAACGAAGCAATCTCACGAAACACTATTGCAAAATATGTGTCATTTTGACCGCGAGGAATGAAGCAGGAGAAATCTCCTGAACAAAGTATTGAAAGATCTGCGCTCCATCTGCGCCCCGAATATTCGGGGTCCGCGAGTCTCTGCGGGAAATATTAATGTCCCCTCTGGAGGTTCCTGCAAGGGAACGACCGAAGGTCAGGGAGGGATTTTTTATCGCACACGAGTCCCGAATATTTTGTGACAACCTATTCAACTAATCAACTTACTCAACTAATTCTTCTCCACCCATTCCTTCATTCCCTTCAATACAAAATTCCAGTTCTGTTTTGCTTTTTCTATGCCTTCTTTATTCTCAATATTATCCTGCGAAACAGATGCAATTGTTTGCCCGTTATTTTCCTTCAATTCCCATATCACGTTATTATAATTCTCGGGTTTATCCTCTTTGCCACTCAGCGGACTATAATAAGTGCTATGATAATATTCGCCCTGTCTTATATCTACGATCACACCTTTGTCCTCGTATGGTTTGCCTTCCCATACGCCGGTATAAGTTATTGGGCTGCCCTTCTTCCAATCTGTGTGTACATCTGTTCCAAACAAATAAGCCTTTATTGCTTTAGGGTCGGTAAGCGCCTGCCACACCTTGCTTTTAGGTGCCTGTATATCTATGCTCGTTGTTGCTGTAAGTTTTGCCATTGCTTTTATTTTAATTTTTAAAATTACTGAATACAAAAACAATACCATTATCCGTCAGTACCGCTATATGTGGTCAGACGGATAACGTTGTGCGGTCAGACGGATCATAGAGACCACAATATCCACATTTTCACATCCAATATCCAATTCTTTCTACTATCTACTTACAACTATTAAAATGTGATTATCTTTTTTTGGAAACCGCACTCTCACAATAGTAACTTGCGCCATCATTAGCACATTGGCATATCAGCTAATTAGCTAATTATTAAAAGTTCTTTGACATATTGTATATATCCATTTCGGTGAATCGGTGAAAATGAAAAAAACATAACTGCTTCAGTATCAATGAAAAACCGTTTTGAAAACGCTTGTTTTATGAAAAATCGGTGAAACAAAAGTGAAAGAAGGTGAAACAAAGGTGAAACAAAAGTGAAACAGAAGTGAAAGAAAAGTATCAATGAGTGAAAGGAAGTGAACATGCTTTTCCGACCAAACTTCCTATAAATGGCTAGTGTAACTCGTGTCCCCTTCGGAGGGGGTAGGGGGAGAGTGTAATAAGAATCATTTCAAATATTGTATCATTCTTTCCCGCCCCGGTCCCCTTTTTCACTCACACTTTGTCTATATTATTTTTTCATTTTACCTTGGTAATCTTTAACAAATCAGGAAAATCATGGTTGATAAACGCATTGATGCCTATATAGCTAAGTCACCTGAATATGCGCGTCCCATTCTAAAGCATATCCGCGAATTAGTACATGCTGTTGTACCCGATGTGGAGGAAACTATAAAATGGAGCCACTGCGCATTTGACTATTGTGGCAAGGGTATGTGTATGATGGCGGCCTTTAAAAATTATGCTATCATCACCTTTTGGAAAGGGAAAATAATGGCAGACCCTGCGGGTATATTGCAACTGGATGAAAGAGATGCGGTGGGCCATTTGGGTTTATTCAAAATGCTAAAAGATATGCCCTCTGATAAGCTGGTGAAGCAATATATAAAAGAAGCTGCACGTTTAAATAAAGAAGGAATAAAGCTGCCGCCAAAAGCTAAGAAAGAAAAAGAAGAATTGGTTATCCCCGCAGAACTTACAAAGGCCTTAAGCAAAAATAAAAAAGCGCAGAAGATCTTCGATGCTGCAAGCTATAGCTTCAAAAAAGAATATGCCATGTGGATTGCAGATGCTAAAACAGAAGCTACAAAAAACAATCGATTGAGATCTGCGATAGAATGGATCGCAGAAGGCAAGGGCAGAAACTGGAAATACGAAAGAAAATAAATAAAAAAACCTCTGTAAAAATTACAGAGGTTATATCGTTCTCTTTCTTCCATTTCCTTTGGAGAGGGCAGGGAAGAGGTTTTCTTATTTCTTTTTTGCTGGGGCTGCTGGTGCAGGTCCTGCTACAGGCGCTGCTGTTGGCGCTGCTCCGGCTGCAGGTGCAGTAGTAGCTTCTTCCACTTGCAATGCGCGTGTAGTTACAACAGATGCAATAGGTACGCGTGGTGTATTTAATATTTCCACGTTCGCGATCTTTACATCTTCTACGCGAATATTGCCATGCAGTTGCAGGTTATCAATATTCACATCAATGTGCTCTGTTAAGTATTTAGGTAAGGTCCTTACTTTTAAAGACTTTACTTTCAGTACAAGTTTACCGCCGTCCTTTACACCCTGTGGCTGCCCGTGAAATCTGATAGGAAGATCAGCAATTACTTTGCGGTCTTCAACCAGTTCCAGGAAGTCTATGTGGTTCAGTTCATCTGTTACCACATCAAACTGCAGGTCTTTCATTATAGTACGGTAGTTCTTACCGTCTACATTCAGTTCTGCCACCTGGAAATCCGGTGTATACACCAGGTTTTTAAATGCTATTGCTGGTGCGCTGAAATGGATGGTCTCTGTGCCACCATAAATTACACCCGGTACTTGGTTTTCAGAACGAAGTTGGCGTGTAGCTTTTTTGCCAAGGTCGCTTCTGCGTTTGCCTTCAATTTTTACACTTTTCATTTGTGTGCTTTTTTTTGTCTTTCCAGCGCCGTTCGAATACCCGTCAAACATACGGACGTTGAAAACTCGTTTTATCAAATCTTAGAAGTCTATCCGTTCAAAAGAACAAGAGACAGGTTTTTTTGTATAAACAGTTAGTTTAATTCAAAAGTCAAAAACAACCTATTTGCGGTTGCTATGAATAAATAAAGAACTTATTGATTTGTTCTCAAAAGTGTTCCTGATAGCTACTGCAAACAATTCCGCAGTTGATTGAACCTTTATTTTAGAACACTCCCGCTTCAGTGGTATAGTATCGCAAACAACCAGCTCTTCCAATTCGGAATTCTCCAGGTTCTCGTATGCTTTACCACTCAGTACCGGGTGAGTACAAAAAGCCCGCACCGATAAGGCGCCTTTTTCTTTAAGTACTGCTGCTGATTTGCAAAGTGTTCCGGCTGTATCGCAGATATCGTCTATCAACACTATATTTTTTCCGGTCACATCACCTATCACGGTCATTCCTGCTATCTCATTAGCCCGTTTGCGTTGCTTATCACAGATCACCATATCAGCCTCAAAATACTTGGCAACTTCACGCACACGGTTGGTACTGCCCACGTCAGGGGACGCAAAGGTAAGGTTTTCTATCTTAAGATTATCAATATATGGGATAAAAATGGCCGAGCTGTCTAAGTGATCCACGGGTATATCAAAAAAACCTTGAATTTGAGGAGCGTGCAGGTCCATGGTCATTATACGGTTGGCCCCTGCTGTGGTCAGCAAATTAGCCACCAGCTTAGATGCAATGGAAACACGGGGCTTATCCTTACGGTCTTGTCGGGCAAAGCCAAAATAGGGTATTACAGCGGTAATATAGCTGGCAGATGCCCTGCGCGCGGCATCTATCATCATCAATAGTTCAAATAGGTTATCAGAGGGTGAAAAAGTGGATTGCACCAAAAAAACATAGTCGCCCCGTATTGACTCACGAAAAACAGGTTGAAACTCACCATCACTGAACCGTTGTGTGTCTACATTTCCCAATGGTTTACCAAAGGCTTTGGCAATATGTTCCGCCAGGTACTTTGAATTTGTCCCTGAAAATATCTTTACTGATGGCTGCATGTATTATAGAATGGATTGCAAAAGTAGACAAACCCACGTTTAAAACAAGATAGATTTATCAATTCTTTAATGATATTTTTCCTGCTGTGGGGCTTATCTTTGAATTACAAAAAATAAAAAATATATGAAAAGAAATGCTACTGCTGTATGGAATGGCTCGGGTAAAGAGGGTAAGGGGTATTTAACTACTCAAAGCACCGTATTGAATAAGTCCCAGTATTCATGGAGCACAAGGTTTGCAGATGGTATAGGCACTAATCCGGAAGAATTGATGGCTGCTGCCCACGCGGGTTGTTTTAATATGAAACTTTCATTTGTTTTGGGTGAAGCAGGTTTTACGCCCGATGAATTAGAAACGAAGTGTGACGTAACAATAGACAATGGTTCTATTACCAAAAGTGAATTAACATTACGTGCTAAAATACCGGGTATCACAGCAGATAAGTTTAAAGAATGTGCTGATAATGCCAAGGCAAATTGCCCGGTTTCTAAAGCTTATAATTGCGAGATAACATTGGACGCATCTCTAGCATAAGCCTCGTTAAATAGGTTGATTCCTGAATCATAGGTGGGGTCAGTCGCTTCCCCGCCTTTGTAATATGTTTGTCATTAACATATGGTTAATTCCATAATTTTGGATATTGTTATATGTATATAACATGTCTCCTCAAAGGCTTATTCTTATCACATAGGGTGCCTCTCCTGTCTTACATACCTATGACCGTGCAGTTGCTTGTAATTGCAAGTTTTTGTTTTGAATTTTGTTCTCGATTTACAACGTAGAGACTAAGAGAGAAGCAAATAGTAGTGTTGCTGAAGCCACTACCCGATAAATAAAAATTTATAAAAGAGTATCATGAGTTATAAGGTGTTTGCGTGCATGGACATTGCTATTGTTGGAGCCAACAGAACAAGTATCACATTTGCAGAAAAACTTTTTGAAGCGGGGCATCATGTTTTTGTATCTGCTATCAGTAAAGAAGAAGAGAAAGAGATAAAAAGCTATTTTTCTTACGAAGACAGTATCATCTTTTGTTCTCTGGAAGATGCGGCACTTGCTGCTGATATTATCATAATCGCTACAGACCCATCTTGTATTCGGGAAGTAGCATATAGAATAGATGATGTTAGAGATAAAATAGTAATTGATGCAACGGAGATCCTTGCAGCAAAGAGTGAATCAGGTATCAATACATTAAATGCTGCAAGGGCAATCACGGGCTCTCAGCATATTGTAAAATGCTTCAGTTGCAAAGAATACCATAGCCCTTTACATGCGTTTTATAAAGATAGCCTCATTGACATCTTTATTGCAGGGGATAGTAAAAAAGCAAAGGCTACAGTTCAATTGCTTGCAAGAGATATCGGGTATACTGATTGCTACGATTTTGGTGGAAATGAAACACTGCCTATGTTGGAAGATATGGCAAGATGCATGATCAGTTTTGCAAAACACACTTCTGCATTCGATTTGGATTTGAAATTGTTGGATAAATAATTACCAGCCGCTTGCCAACACATCTGCTATATGCATAGTTTGTATAGGCAGATTATTCTTGTCAATATACCCCTGTATGTGCATCATACAGGAAACATCAGTAGTTATCATGTATTTGGCCCCTGTATCTAATGCACTTTGCACTTTTGTTTGTGCCATGCCGATAGATATGGGTTCGTATTTCACAGCAAATGTTCCTCCAAAACCGCAACAGGTTTCGCATTCTTTCATCTCCACCATCTCAAGTCCTTTTACATGTTGCAATAATCGGCGGGGACCTTGTTTAATACCACATTCGCGTAATGCCCCGCAAGCATCATGATAAGTAGCTTTGCCCTGAAGCACGGCTCCCAGGTCTTCTACTTTCAACACATTGGTCAAAAATTCCGTGAATTCATACATGTTGTTGCGCACTTTGTTACTCAGGTTATGCCCGGAACTATTGTCAAATAGTTTTTCATAATAATTACGAACATATCCTGTGCACGAACCGCTTGGCCCTACTATATAGCCGTCACCATTAAAATCTTTCAGAAATTTATCAGCTACAGTTTTTGCTTCATCTCTGTATCCCGCGTTAAAGGCTGGCTGCCCGCAACAGGTTTGTTTGTTATTATAAGATACTTTGCAACCCAGTTTTTCCAGCACCTTTACCATATTCATCCCCGTTTCAGGATATAACTGGTCTACAAAACAAGGTATAAAGAGTTGAACGTTCATTTCAGTATTAATTATGAGTAAGTTTATTTCTTGTATTCCAGATCATCTTTAAAGCGGTAATAGCTGCTTCTTCTCCTTTATGCCCGTGAGCACCACCAAGGCGTTCCCATGCTTGTTCTTCGTTGTCTAAAGTAAGCACGCCAAAAATTACAGGAACGGGTAGGGTGAGGTTGAGTTGTAAGATGCCCTCTGTTACAGCTTTACATACATAATCAAAATGAGGTGTGCCGCCACGTATTACTGCGCCAAAAGCAATAATGGCTTCGGGCTTTTCTCCTTTTTGTTCGCAATATTCCCAAAGTTGCTTACATGCAAAGGGTAGCTCAAAGCATCCGGGTACAGCTATTTTCTGAATAATGTCGCCTCTGAATTTATGTAAAGTGCTTTCGCAGCCATTAACTAATTCCCGTACAATCTTTTCGTTCCATTCAGTATATACTATTGCTACTTTGGGAAGTTGCAAATCCCGTAAATGATTAATGTCAAATAGCGAGTTGCTGTTTTGTGATTGTGCCATAGAAAAAGAAAAATCCCCTTTTCGCCATCAAAGTTAAAAAGGGGATATGATAATTTTTTAGTAAAATATTTTAATTCAGTTCGCCTAAATGAGCCAGGTATTTATCAATATCACGTCCTTCAAAACTTTGCGGATATTCATCGCGTATACGTTTGTAGGCTTTTATGGCATTTTCAGGTTGGTTATTCATTTCATAAGCCAAGCCTTCACGAAACAAATAAACGGGAGTTAATATAGCATCATTCTTGTTTTCAGCTGCCTTGTTATAATATTCTATGCCCTTATTAATGTTGTTGTTCTCCATATATGCATCTCCAAGCGCGCCCCATGCAGCATATTGCAACATGGTTCCTTTGCCATCAAAATCTTTTAATTGTTTAATGGCATTGTTGAAATCGCCACCTTTCAGATAGCATATGCCTGTATAATAATGCGCCAGGTTAGAAGCTTTGGTGCCACTGTATTTGCTCTCAATTTTCAATAACCCCATATGCTGCCCGTCTCCGTTTAATGCTAAGTTGAGTGAATCTACCTGGAAATAGCGTTGAGCATAAGATAATGCCGTAGCTCCCTTTTCTTCACGAGGTGCTTTGTATAATTTAAAATAAGCAAACCCGATTGCTGCAATTAGTACAATGACAGTCGAAACAGTATTAATATTCTTTTTATTTTTTTCGTAGAAGATCGCTAATTTATCAAATACGTTAACTTCTTTTCTAGCTGCAGTTTGCATGCCCGCTTGTGTTCTTGCTTTATTTGCCATTTTAATTGAAATGATTATTTAACTGTTTAGTATAATAGGGTGGTTTAATCTTTTATAAATGGATAAGTGCTATCTGCATATATATCTTCATATAGTTCGCTATCATTTGGCCATGGGCTCTCTTCTGCAAATTGAACTGCTGCTTCTATTTCGTGTTTCACTTTTTCATTTATTTGTTCCATTTGTTCTTCTGTTGCCCATTTGTTTTCCAAAATAGTTTTCATAACCTGGTTGATCGGATCTTTTTCCTTGTATTCTTCCAGCTCTTCTTTAGTGCGATATTTAGCCGGGTCGCTCATAGAATGACCGCGATAGCGATATGTTTTAATTTCCAAAAAAGTGGGTCCTCCACCTTCACGTGCACGCTTTACAGCACGCTCTATACCTTTATGCACTTCTTCACAACTCATTCCATCAACAGAATCACCGGGCATATCAAAGGCATCTGCCATTCGGTATATATCGAGCACTTTTGAAGTACGTTCTACCGAGGTGCCCATAGCATAATAGTTGTTTTCGCAAATAAACACGATAGGTAATTGCCAAAGCACTGCCATGTTAAAAGTTTCATGCAACATACCTTGCCTGGCTGCACCATCACCAAACATACAAATAGTTGCTCTGTCAGTACCTTGGTATTGTTCTGAAAAGGCAATACCTGCACCCAATCCTATCTGCCCCCCAACAATACCATGTCCGCCAAAAAAACGCTTTTCTTTTGAGAAGAAGTGCATACTACCGCCTTTGCCTTTACTGCAACCGGTTGCTTTACCATAAAGCTCTGCCATACAAGCGTTTGCAGTTATTCCTTTAGCAATTGCTAAACCATGGTCGCGGTAGGCGGTAATTAAATTGTCGTCATCACGTATTGCCGTCATTATTCCCGCGGCTATTGCTTCCTGGCCTATATATAAATGGCAAAATCCACGTATTTTTTGCATACCATATAACTGGCCTGCTTTTTCTTCAAAGCGACGCAATAATAGCATTATCTCATACCAGTATAAATATGTTTCTTTGCCAAACGGAGTTTGCACTATTTTTAAATTTGTGCGAAAATATAAAAACTTTCGTTCTTGTCTCTCAGCTTGAGCACTATAAAACATATATCATTATTACAGTTTCGTAATTATTCAAAAGCAACGTTCAGCTTTAAAACACCTATTACCTGTATAACAGGGCCCAACGGTTGTGGCAAAACCAATTTACTGGATGCAATATACTACCTATGTTATACTAAGAGTTATTTTAGTTCATATCAGCAAAGCATTGTCATGCAGGGAACTGATGGGTTTAGAGTAGAAGGGTTTTTTGAAAAAAATGGTGTTAATGAGAAAATATCCTGCAAGTGGGCCGAGGGTAAAAAAGAAATATATGCTAATGATATAATTTATGAAAAACCATCTGATCATATAGGGAAATATGCAAGTGTAATAATTGCACCGGACGATATTGAACTTATAAATGGGGCAAGTGAACAAAGGAGAAAATGGGTGGATAGTATTTTAGGGCAAACAGATATGCTATACCTCGAGAATTTGTTGACCTATCAAAAGGTATTATTACAAAGAAATGCATGGTTAAAACAGCAAAATACCGCTCCTTCAATAGACAGGGCAGCACTGGATTTTTATAACGAGAAGCTTGTTGAAACCGGTAATTATATACATCAAAAACGTGCTGAATTTATTGATTTATTTTTACCTGTTTTACAAAAATTGTATACGCAATTATGCAACGGAAAAGAACAGGTGCAAATCATTTATGAAACTGATCTTTCTGAAAAAAAATTAGCAGCCTGGCTTGAAAGTAGTTTTCAACAGGATATACGACTGCAGCGGACTTCAAGGGGATTGCATAAAGATGACTGGGATTTTATATTAAATACATCTGTATTGAAAAATTTCGCATCCCAAGGCCAAAAAAAGAGCTTTTTATTTGCTTTAAAACTTGCCCAATACGAATATCTTAGAACGCATCACCATAATAACCCGATTTTGTTGCTTGATGATATTTTTGAAAAGCTGGACCAAAAACGTGCTGAAGCATTATTTCAAATGATCCAACACCCGGACTTTGGCCAGGTATTGCTTACCGATACACATATAGAGAGAGTAAAAATAGCCTTCGGAGATAAAAATTCTATAGATTTTATTAATTTACAATAATTATTAATATAGTATATTTATCATTATTTACAGGCTAAATTTTAAAAATTTCTATAAGAATTTTAAAAACTGGATTATATTTACTGTATAAAGTTTATTGAATATAAACGCACTTACGGAATAATCCATTTTAAGGGCAAAAACTGCTATAAAAACAATATGAGTATGATGAAAAAATTACATTCTTTTTTCGGATCAGTATTATTTATTATTATCATTTTTACATGGGGTAATGGCTTTGCACAGTGTGTATCTCCTGCGATAACAACTGCCCCCAATACACAAACTGTCTGTCTTGGAAATACTGCAACTTTTACTGCGGCAGCGAGCGGTTCTGCATCAACAGTACAGTGGCAGGTGAGCACAGATGGCGGAGCAACTTTTACTGCTATTCCCGGTGCGAATTCACCTACTTATAGTTTTGTTACCGCTTTAGCAGATAATGGCAAACAATTTCGGGCTCTATTTGTTAATGCTTGTGGCTCTGCTTATACGACAACAGGGACATTAACAGTGGGTACAGCACCTTCTGTAACAACTAATCCTACCAATCAGGCAGTATGCGCAGGAAGTGCAGTGAGTTTTATTGTAGCTGCAACAGGAACCGCTACACCAACCGTGCAATGGCAGGTTAGTACTGATGGCGGAATTACGTTTAACCCTATTCCTGGTGCTACCAACACTGATCTTACATTCACCAGTTCTGCGGCCGATAACGGTAAACAATACAAGGCAGTATTTGTAAATAGCTGTGGTATAGCAACTACAAGCGTTGCTACATTAACTGTAAGTTCAGTTGCTCCTGTAATTTTAACAAATCCATCTGCTCAATCTATATGTACGGGAAATGTTGTCGATTTTAGTTCATCAGCTTCCAGTACCCCATCTTCTGCTATTCAATGGCAGGTAAGTACTGACGGTGGTCTTACGTACAACAACATAGCGGGTGCAAACAGTAACGTGCTCAGTTTTACAACAGCTTCAACCGATAATGGTAAAGAGTACCGCGCAGTATTTACAAACGCATGCGGTTCTGCATTTAGTCAAGCTGCAATACTTACAATAAATTCAGCTCCTGTCATTAGTACGCAACCAACCAGCGAAACAATTTGCGCTGGAAGTTCTACAAGCTTTTTTGCTAATGCACCGAGTTCGCCCGGATCTACGATACAATGGCAGGTGAGCACAGATGGCATCACATTCAGTAATGTGCCCGGTGCTACAGGTAGCACACTTAGTTTTGTTACTGCTGTAACCGATAATGGTAAAGCATATCGTGCAGTTTTTTTAAATACATGTGGTTCTTCTTTTACTACAATGGCATATCTGACAGTAAGTTCTGCCATTTCTATAACGTCTTCTCCTAGTAATCAATCTGTATGTGCGGGCGCAACTGCTAATTTTTCAGTTGCCGCGACCGGCTCTCCTGCCCCAACTATTCAATGGCAGGTAAGTACTAATGGTGGTGTTACATTTAATAATATAGCAGGCGCTACCAGTGCTACATATAGTTTTACTGCTACAGTTGCAAATGATGCTTCAATTTACCAAGCTGTGTTAGTAAATGCCTGCGGAACTTCTTTTACAACACCGGCATTACTTTCAGTAAATACTCCCTTTACAGTTACTACTTCACCAACAAGCCAAACAGTATGTGCCGGCTCGGCTGTAACTTTCCTTTGCGGCTCTACAAGTTCTCCTGCAATACAATGGCAAAGAAGCACAGATGGGGGTGTAACGTTTAGCAATATTGCAGGTGCTACGAGTGGGTCATACAACTTTACTACCGCTGTAACAGATAATGGTTCCATCTACCGTGCACAATTTGTAAGTGTTTGCGGTACTTCTTATACTACTGTTGCTTTGTTAACAGTAAGTAATTCAGCACCTATTGTAATAACTTCACCCAGCGCACAAACAGTCTGCCCAGGAACCGCAGCTACCTTTAACGCTGCGGCTCTCAGCGTGCCGATCCCAACAGTTCAATGGCAGGTAAGTACTAATGGTGGCGTCACATTTAATCCAATTGCAGGTGCTACTAATACAACATTTAGTTTTACAACTTCAGCAGCTGACAATGGTAAATTATATCGCGCCCAATTTGCAAACGTTTGTGGTTCGGCAATTACAACAAATGCTTTGTTGAATATTGGTTCGGGCCTACCTGTTGTAACAACTACGCCTGCTAATCAAACTGTATGCGCAGGTGCTACAGCCTTTTTTACAGCTTCGGCTACTTCATCACCGGCGTCTACAATTCAGTGGCAGTTGAGCACTGATGGTGGTAATACATTTAACAATATTGCTGGTGCTACTAATAATAGCTTTAGCCTAACAACAGTTGTTGCCGATAATAATAAGAGGTTCCGTGCTTTATTTGTTAATCTTTGCGGGTCTACATTTAGTCAGGCAGGTATTCTCACTGTCGGATCTGCAGCTTCGTCGGTAACAACAAATCCAGTAAGTCAAACTGTATGTACCGGAGTACCCGTTACTTTTACAGCTGCTGGTACCGGAAACCCGCTTCCAACAATGCAATGGCAGGTAAGTGCGGATGCCGGTGTTACATTTAGTGCAATTGCAGGTGCTACAAGCAATGCATTTACATTTACTCCTGCTCCTACAGATAATGGTAAATTATACCGTGCGGTGTTTTCTAATGTTTGTGGCTCGGCTACCACAACAGAAGCGTTACTTACTGTTGGCACAGGTGCGCCTGTAGTCGCAATAAGCCCGGCAAGCCTTACGGTTTGTACAGGAAGCACAGCAGTTTTTACAGCGTCTGCCATATCATTCCCTGCACCGGTACTTCAATGGCAATTAAGTACAGACGGAGGAACAACATTTAACAATATAGCAGGTGCTACTAATAATAATTTCAGTTTTGTAACAGCTACTACGGATAATGGGAAACAGTATCGTGTATTATTTACAAATATTTGCGGTTCTGCATTCTCTCAAACTGCAGCACTTACTGTTGGCACAGGACTTCCGGCAGTAATTACATCTCCTACCAACCAAATAGTATGTGCCGGGTCTCCCGCTACCTTTACCGGTACAGGGACTGGTTTCCCGTCTCCATCCATTCAATGGCAGGTAAGCACAAATGGAGGTGTTACTTTTAGTAGCGTAGCTGGAGCAACTTCGAGTACATATAGTTTCGTATCAGCAGGAGCAGATAATGGTAAAATATTTAGAGAGGTATTTACAAATGTATGTGGTAGTACATTGGCTCCATCAGCTAGTTTAACAGTTGGTACCACTATTCCGACAGTAACAACACAGCCGCTTGCACAAACAGTGTGTACAGGTTCTACTGTCAATTTTACTTCAATAGCAACAGGATTTCCAACACCAACCATTCAATGGCAAGTGAGCACAGACGGTGGCGTAACATATAACAATATAGCAGGTGCTAACACTATTAACTATAGTTTTGCGACATCAGTTGCCGATAATGGCAAAATATTCAGGGCATTGTTTATGTCTGTTTGTGGGGCAACTTATTCATTGGGCGTTTCTCTTACTGTTGACGTGCCTACAGTTATTACAGCTAGTCCTTTGACGCAAACAGTATGTGCCGGTACATCGTTAACGCTTAATTCGGGTGCTACGGGAATACCAGCTCCAACTATTCAATGGCAGGTAAGCCCTAACGGTGGCGCTTCATGGCTCAACATAACCGCGGCCAACTATCCTTCATATACGTTTGTTCCTACGCCTGCAAACAATGGTTATCAATATAGGGCTGTTTATACTAACTTCTGCGCAACCGTAAATACAGCAGTTGCTACGATTACTGTCAATTCATTACCTGCAATTACATCTCAACCGACAAATACAGAGGTATGTGAAGGATCTGTAGCAACATTTAATATAAATGGAACAGGCACAGGTATTACCTACCAATGGCAAATGAATATCGGTGCAGGCTTTGTAAATGTACCGGCTGGTGCACCATATGTTGGCGGTAATACAAATACATTGAAGGTTATTCCTGTTACTACTGCAATGAGTGGCTATACATTCCGTTGTATTGTTTCAGGAGTATGCCCGCCTGTTCAAATATCTAATGTTGTAAGACTTGCGATTGATACCTTACCGGTATTGATATCACAGTCACCAAGTGCCGCTACCTGTCAGTTTACGCCGATCAGCTTCAGTGTAAATGCAATTGGAACAAGACTTAAATACCAATGGATGATAAATGATCCGGGAGGTTCTCCGGGAAGCTACACTACACTTTCTGACGGTTCTGTATATTCAGGTACAAATACTAAAACACTGACGATACTTGACCCACTTGTAAACATGAATGGTTCTATTTACCATTGTGTCATAACTGCTGCGTGTACACCAACTATTACAACTGTACCAGATACTTTAACTATTTATACTGCACCACGTATTACTAATCAGACTTCTTCAAATGTTACCGTTTGCAATAGCGCAAATGATAGCTTCCTTGTGGTAGCTACTGGAACTAACCTGTCCTATCAATGGCAAATAAGTACTAATGGTGGAAGTACGTGGGCCAATATTGCATCTGCTGCACCTTATGGAGGCGTAACAACTCCAACTCTAACAATAACAAATGCAACACTGAACATGAGTGGAAATCAGTATCGTATAATTGTTACCGGCACATGTGCTCCTGCTGATACTTCAGCTGTTATTTTCTTAAGCATTACCAATAACACAACATGGATCGGACAAGCGGATACTAAATGGTCAAATATTGCTAACTGGAGTTGCGGAGTATTACCATTGTCAACTACAGAGGTATATATTAGCTCATCTGCCCCGCATATGCCAGCAGTAGATATAACAGGTGCAATTTGTGATAGTATTTATTTTGGGGAAAATACTTCGTTATCTTTTAGTGGTGCGGGAAATAAGCTGGAATTAAAGGGCTCCCCAATTTGTGATCTTTGCACATTCGATGCTTCGAAAGGCACGGTTATATATTCCGGTACAAAACCACAGCTGGTTATAGGTGCATCTACCTACAATAATATCCAGATACAGGGCACAGGAATCAAAACAATATATAAGGGAGATGTTACTACTACAGGTTCACTTTCTATGCTATCCGGTTTGATGGTATTAGGCGATAATAGTGTAAACTTTGGTCCTAATGCAAACATATTGGGTGGTAGTAATGCTTCATACATGGTAACAAATGGAATGGGCGTCATTCGTATGGAGAATATAGGTTCGGGTGGTAAAACAGCGGATCAATTTGTACCTCTGTCTGACGGGTCTTCTTATACGCCGCTTACTTTCTCTAACAGTGGTGTGGCAAGCCTTTATACTATTGCTGTTTACAATAATATAAATAGCAGCTACGACCAGATATCCCTAAGACCTACAGGTAGTGCATTAACGCAATATGCTGTAGGTAAATCATGGTTATTATCATCTAATGGCGATAGTGCAAATGTTACGCTCAAGTTGCAATGGAACGCTTCTGATGAATTAACTGATTTCAACAGGAATGCTTGTTATATATCAACGTATAATAATCCTGATTGGGGATATGCTCCTTCTATTTCTAATTCTCTTGGCAACGATCCGTATACACTTACTATGACGGGACTTAGTAAAATGACCGTATTTGCTGTAACGAGCGCAGTTGACGGAAAGACCTTTGTGGCAAGACATGGAACAGTTACTGTTTATCCAAATCCTGCAAGTACTACTTTGAATGTTAAATTCAATGGCACACCGGGCAGGAATGTGAATATGTATATCCTCAATAACTTTGGCAGAGAGGTATATAGGGTTGCAGTAAATCCATATGATTATCAGGATGGAATTGTTCCTGTTGATGTTACGAACCTGTATCCTGGTGAGTATATAATAAGTGTGGAAGACGTGGATGATAATAGTGAGATACGAACTTCAAGGTTTATTAAGCCATAATATTTTCAATAGCTTTAAAAGGTGCTTAGAATCTAAGCACCTTTTTTATGTCCCATAATTGAGTATTAAATATATTTAATGTATTTCGTCGATGTAAGATTTTATAGATATCAATTTTTTAACCTCTCATGATTTACACTTACCTTTGTGGCTCGAAAAAATAGCGCTGTAAGGACCAACGCTTAAAAAATATATTATGGGCTACGTAAAAGAGCGATTTAAAGAAATAGCTGACAAACATGCAAAAGACATTAAAAGCTTAATTGAGCAGCATGGAAATAAAAAATTGGATGAGGTAACTATTGCACAGGCATATCAGGGTATGCGCGGTATTCCCGGGCTTATTACAGAAACTTCACTTCTTGATTCAAATGAAGGTATACGTTTTCGAGGGTTCTCTATCCCCGAACTAAGAGAAAAACTTCCTAAAATTCAGGATGGTAATGAACCATTACCTGAAGGATTGTTTTACCTGATGTTGATTGGTGATGTGCCCAATCATGAAGATGTAGATCATATTTCTGCAACATGGGCACGTCGTTCGCACGTTCCCAATCACGTGTTTGATGTTATAGAAGCATTGCCTGTTTCTGCACATCCCATGACACAGTTTTGTACTGCTATTCTGGCATTACAAACAGAATCAAAATTTGTTAAGGCATATTCAGATGGTATTAGCAAAAAGGAGTATTGGGATTATGTGTATGAAGATACGATGACACTGATAGCACGCTTACCACGTGTTGCCGCTTACATCTATCGTCGCAAATATAAAGCAGGAGAACATATTCAGCCTGATGGTATGCTAGACTGGGCTGCCAATTTTGCTCATATGCTGGGTTATGAAGATGAGAGCTTTAAAGAACTGATGCGCCTATATCTTACTATTCATGCAGATCATGAAGGTGGTAATGTTTCTGCACATGCTACTCATTTAGTAGGGTCTGCACTAAGTGATCCTTATTTGTCGTTTGTTGCTGGTATGACGGGGCTTGCAGGACCACTACACGGATTAGCTAACCAGGAAGTAGTTCGTTGGATTGATGAAATGTATAAGGAATTGAATACCGAAGACCCTTCAAAAGAACAGATAGCTGAGTATATTAAAAAGACATTATTGCAAGGTAAAGTTGTACCGGGTTACGGGCATGCGGTATTGCGCAAAACAGATCCACGTTTTACAGCTCAAATGGAGTTTGCAAAACGTCACTGCCCCGATGACAATATGATAAAAACAGTATGGCATGTATATGAGGTTGCTCCTGCTATATTAGAAGGTACAGGTAAGATTAAAAACCCCTGGCCAAATGTAGATGCGCATTCCGGTGCTTTATTGAAGCATTACGGGCTTGTTGAAGAAGATTTTTACACTGTATTATTTGGTGTATCCCGTGCATTGGGGGTACTAGCGAGCCTATGCTGGGACAGGGCGTTGGGATTCCCGATAGAACGTCCAAAGTCTATGACAACAGATTGGATAAAGAAATTTATAGCTAAAGGTGAACCGGTAGCTTAATATTTTTTGATGAATAAATAGTAAGAAGCATGCAGTATCACTGCTGCTTTTTATTTTTACAAAATATAAAACCAAAACAATGAACAAAGGTCCAATATCTCAGTTTATACAACATCATTATCGCCATTTCAATGCTGCTGCACTGGTAGATGCTGCAAAAGGATATGAAACACATTTGCTTGAAAATGGTAAAATGCTAGTATCACTAGCTGGAGCCATGAGTACGGCTGAGCTGGGTATTTCACTGGCAGAAATGATTCGCCAGGATAAAATACAGATCATTAGTTGCACAGGTGCAAACCTAGAAGAAGACATTATGAATTTGGTTGCCCATACGCACTACAAGCGTGTTCCCCACTATCGTGATCTGAGCCCAAAAGAAGAATGGGAATTATTAGAACAGGGGTATAACCGTGTTACTGACACTTGCATACCTGAGGAAGAAGCTTTTCGCAGGATACAGAAACATATCTTTAAAATATGGAAAGATGCACAAGATAAAGGAGAACGTTATTTTCCGCATGAGTATATGTATAAGCTATTGCTGAGCAAAGTAATGGAAGCTGATTATGAGATAGATACCAAGCATAGTTGGATGATCGCTGCTGCAGAGAAGAACCTTCCAATCATAGTACCGGGTTGGGAAGACAGTACTATGGGCAACATCTTCGCTTCATACTGCATCAAAGGTGAACTCAATGCTTCTACGATGAAGAGTGGTATTGAGTATATGGTTTGGCTGGCAGACTGGTATCGCAAGAATTCGGGTGGTAAAGGTATTGGTTTCTTCCAGATAGGAGGGGGTATAGCAGGAGATTTTCCAATTTGCGTAGTACCCATGATGTACCAGGACCTGGAATGGCATGATGTGCCTTTCTGGAGCTATTTCTGCCAGATAAGCGATAGTACTACTTCTTATGGCTCATACAGTGGGGCAGTGCCTAATGAAAAAATTACCTGGGGTAAGTTAGATATCAATACACCAAAATTTATAGTTGAAAGTGATGCTACTATTGTAGCTCCGCTGATATTTGCTTATTTATTGGGTTGGTGATAATTGAAGATACTATCAAATAATAAAGAGGTCGTAATAAATCGCAACCTCTTTTATTTTTCTTGTTGTCAATTTGCTAGTTAACAACCATCATCATCTCTTTTATATCAGCCATTATTCTTTTAGCGATATTATTAGCCATGGTCTCACTACTGCTTTCTGAATAAATGCGAATAATGGGTTCTGTATTTGATGTGCGCAAATGCACCCAGTCATTGTCAAATTCTATGCGCAGCCCGTCCTCAGTATTGATTGGCTGCTTTTTGTATTTCTTCTTTATCTGTTCAAAAATGTTCTTCACATTTACCGATTCATCCAGTTCTATTTTATTTTTTGAGATAAAATAATCAGGATAAGTTGCTCGCAATGCTTTCACGCTCTTACCTGATTTTGCAAGATGTGTAAGAAACAAAGCGATACCAATTAAAGCATCACGCCCATAATGCAGTTCGGGGACTATAACTCCACCATTTCCCTCACCGCCGATCACCGCAGTTACTTCTTTCATTTTCTTTACTACATTCACTTCTCCTACAGCGCTGGGGAAATACTGTCCTCCGTGTTTTTCTGTTACATCTTTAAGCGCGCGGGTAGAAGATAGATTGGATACGGTATTGCCTTTTTTATTAGCTAATACATAATCAGCAATAGCAACGAGCGTATACTCTTCACCAAACAAGCTACCGTCTTCACAAACAAAACACAACCTATCTACATCCGGGTCAACAGCAATGCCAAGGTTGGCATTCTTTTTTTCTACTGTTGAGCATAGGTCTCTTAGGTTCTCAGGTAATGGTTCCGGATTATGGGCAAATTTTCCCGTCACTTCATCATTAATTACAATAATATCTTCTACCCCAAGAGCTTTTAATAATGCAGGTACTGCTATAGCACCTGTAGAGTTTACCGGGTCAACAACAATTTTGAAATTCTTCTTTTTAATAGCTTTTACATCAACCAGCGGGTGAGCTAGTATTGCGTCAATATGTTTTTGTAAAAGCGTGGTATCGTTTGTTAAGCTACCAAGTTTATTAATGTCTGCAAACACTGTCTCACTCTTTTCTGCATAATCCAAGATCCATTTTCCTGCTTCTGCACTTAAAAACTCGCCATCTTTGTTGAGCAATTTTAATGCATTCCATTCTTTAGGGTTATGGCTGGCTGTAAGTATAATACCCCCTGCAGCAGATTCTGTTTTTACAGCCATTTCTACTGTAGGAGTAGTACTTAATCCCAGGTCTATAACATTGAACCCACAATTTTGTAAAGTTGCAGTAACAATATTGCGCACCATTTCTCCGGATATGCGTCCGTCTCTACCAATAATTATTTTATTATTGTTCCCTTCTTTTTGTATCCATGCTCCATAAGCAGCTGTGAATTTCACAATATCTATTGGTGTAAGCCCTATTCCGGGTTTGCCCCCGATCGTTCCCCTGATCCCGGAAATTGATTTGATTAATGTCATAAAAAATAGTTGCTACTAAGGTAACTCATTTGCTAAAATTGTACCAATTGCAAAACGCTGCAATCTTTTTGCAGCGTTTGTATGTATAAAGTACATTATTATATTGTTATACTTGCTGCAATGCAGCTCTTATCTTGCCTTCCACTTCAGCCGCTACTTCAGGATTGTCGTTCAGGAATTGTTTCACAGCATCGCGACCTTGACCTATCTTACTTTCATTGTAACTAAACCATGAACCGCTTTTTTGTATGATGTTTAATTCTACACCCATGTCTATGATCTCTCCTGTTTTACTAATACCTTCTCCAAAGATGATATCAAACTCTGCCTGGCGGAAGGGTGGTGCTACTTTATTCTTTACCACTTTCACACGTGCACGGTTACCGCTTGCTACATCGCCGTCTTTTATCTGGTTGATGCGGCGTATATCTAAACGAACTGAAGCGTAGAATTTAAGCGCATTACCGCCGGTTGTTGTTTCTGGATTGCCGAACATAATACCTATTTTTTCGCGAAGCTGGTTGATGAATATGCAGCAGCAGCCCGTGCGGGATATAGTTGCAGTAAGTTTACGAAGCGCCTGGCTCATCAGCCTTGCCTGCAGGCCCATTTTGCTTTCCCCCATTTCACCTTCCAATTCACTTTTAGGTACCAATGCAGCTACCGAATCTATAACTACCACATCTACTGCGCCTGAAGATATAAGCCTGTCAGCTATTTCCAGTGCCTGTTCGCCATAATCGGGTTGAGAAATAATAAGGCTGTCTACGTCTACACCCAGCTTTCTTGCATAAGATGCATCAAAAGCATGCTCCGCATCTATGATAGCGCATATACCACCTTTTTTCTGTGCCTGTGCTATTGTATGAATGGCTATAGTTGTTTTACCACTACTTTCAGGCCCATATATCTCTATCACGCGTCCACAGGGTAAACCACCCACGCCCAGCGCTACATCAAGTCCCAGTGAACCGGTGCTGATAACATCTATCTTGTCCTTTTGTTTGTCGCCCAGCATCATTACCGAGCCCTTGCCATAGTCCTTTTCGATCTTGTCTAATGCCAGTTTAAGAACTTTTAATTTTTCGTCTGTTGCCATTTTTCCGTTATTTAAATGATTAGAATATTTTGTCAAAAATAATGGAAAAACTACTACGTAATATGTCTTTTTTCAAGAAGATATTCACATTTTGATTATTATCAGAAGAGTTTACAGGAAAGAGTTTGAGCCTGTTTTAGGATAGAAAATGTGGTTAAGTTTAAAGTATCTCCCGCAGATACTCGGGGAAACTCGCTGAAAAAACCGCAGAACTGTGCGGACCACTTAATTTTAAAAGTCCCCTCGTTACCAAGGGGACTTTCTATATAGAGTTACAAGTATACTATATTTTAAAGTGGCTGAATGCTTTATTAGCTTCTGCCATGCGGTGTGTATCTTCTTTCTTTTTATAAGCGGCACCCTCACCTTTTGCTGCTGCTACTATTTCGTTAGCCAGTTTATCGCTTATAGATTTACCATTGCGTTCGCGGCTATAGCGTATGAGCCATTTCATGCTCAAAGATATTTTACGATCGGGGCGAACTTCTGTTGGTATCTGGAAAGTGGCACCACCAATACGGCGGCTGCGAACTTCTACACTTGGTGTAACGTTCTGCAACGCTTTTTTCCACACTTCGTACCCGTCTTCAGAGCTGATCTTTGCAACCTTATCCAATGCATCGTAGAATGCGCTGAGTACAGTTGTTTTATTACCACCTTCCATCAGGCAGTTTACGAAACGGGTTACGTTCTTGTCTTTAAACTTTGGATCCGGTGCTAACGGAATTTTTTTTGCTTGTGCTTTTCTCATTGTTTATTATGAATAGCGAATATTATTTAAGTTATTTTTTAGCTGCGGCTCCGCCCTTAGCTTTTTCACGTTTAGTACCGTATTTACTGCGGCTTTGTTTGCGGTCTTTTACGCCTGCTGTATCCAGCGCGCCGCGAACAATGTGGTAACGCACACCTGGTAAATCCTTCACACGGCCACCGCGTATCAATACGATAGAGTGCTCCTGTAAATTATGACCTTCACCTGGTATATAAGCTATCACCTCTACCTTATTGGTAAGGCGCACTTTAGCCACTTTACGCAGGGCTGAGTTTGGTTTTTTAGGGGTAGTTGTGTACACACGGGTACAAACACCGCGACGTTGAGGGCAAGCATCCAAAGCACGAGACTTTGACTTGGCGCGTATCTGCTGACGACCTTTACGAACTAATTGTTGAATTGTAGGCATTCCTGACCTTTAATATAATTTTTAAATGGAGTGCAAAGGTAGCGCAAAAAGTAGAAAGTAAAAAGTCAAAAGTTAAAAATAATTTGACATTTGTTAATGGCCGAATTTCATCTGTCGGGTCTAGGGTTCGAGTTCCTACGGAACCACAATAGAAATGTTTCATTTGCTTCCGCTCACTTCCGCTTTCTTCCACATATAAAATATGTAATATGGTTGACTGGTAAGGGTTTAAGTGATTTTGCTTCCTATCCGGAGAAAAAAGCGGAAGTGGAAAGGGTTTCCTGCAGTACCCAATATTCGGACTTGCAGACCTTGAAATGTCCCAGGGATGAAATAATTGCTTTTGTGAGGGTTAAGTTTATAAGTGATTGAAAATTAAGTAGTTAATAGATTTTGAAAACTTTCCAAATGTCGCATCCTGTCACATTTGGTAATTGGCTAATTTGTTTCTCCCAATACGGAAAAGAAGACGGGAGCTTTGCCGGATAATGATATTTTAAATATGTATACCAGCAGGTTCAAAGATACGAAATGGGGGTACCCGAAAACAAATATTTGTTTTAGCATATCAATTAGGTTATTGCTAATAGGAAAAATATTATCGCAAGTTTGGGTTACCTTTTTTGCATGCCCCTCTACGACGTAGCCATGAGACTAAGCAGCGTGTGGGAAAATAGTATGTTGTTTTCTTATCCCTATATTTAATACCTACTTATTAAACCATTTGTATTTTTATTGATAATTCACCGTTATGCTAAAGAAAATATTTATAGGCCTGTTGGTAATAATAATTGTATTGCAGTTTATAAGACCAGCGAAAAACAGAATGGAAATACCAGGTACTTATGGCATAGGCAAACAATATCCAGTTCCGGTAAATGTTGTAAGTATTTTAGAAAAAGCCTGCTACGATTGCCATAGCAATACTACACGTTACCCATGGTATAATAATATACAACCTGTGGGTTGGTGGCTAAATAATCATATAAAAAAAGGCAAAGGTGAGCTAAACTTTAGTGAGTTTGGTAATTACAGTTTTGCAAAACAGGCAAAAAAACTGCATAAAGTTGCCAAAGAAGTAAAGGAGGGTGGAATGCCGCTGAATAGCTATACCTGGATACATAGAGATGCCATACTAAATGAAGATGATAAAACAGCCCTCGTAAACTGGGCTGAGGGGTTGAGCAAACAAATAGCTACAGTACATAATATAGATATGAGCAAAAAGGTACCTAAAAGTTAGTTGGTTACTAAGAAAAACTCTTTGGTAGTTTAATGTAATAAAAAAAGGGGCTTTGCAGCCCCCAATGAAAGTACCCCCTTATCCTCTTCTTCAACTTACAGGTAGCACCATACATTCAAATATTTTAAACATCTCCGTATTCTCTTCATGGAGGCTTATCTCATCTATAGCTTCATCACCGGATATCATTTTTTGTGCCAGGTTACCGATCCAATAAGGTGCCGTATTTGCTGCATCATTTTCATTGATGCCTGTATGTCCAAAGTTGTATTTTGGGTTCTCTGCATTCACCGCATGCACACATGCATGTAGCATGGTGTCACAGAGACTGGGAACAGAGCGTTCCATGGTCCAAACGTTTACCTGTATATTTCGCGGATTGATGCTATCGTCAAAGCTATGTGCTTTGCTGCGTGGCTGGGAATAATAAAATCTTATGTTCATTTTTATGGTCGTTTTTTTTATGAGATTTGCAATTATATAAGGTGCTACATCAGTATTGTCGAAAAAGGGATGAAGGCTTATTCTTTCATAAAACTCCCTGCTGCGCAGCAGGCGGTTTGCTTTTTCTACAGCTATCTGTATATTATTGCGCTTACCGGTATACTTTATAATTATCATACCTCAATTCACGCTTTTAGTTTAATGTTATGTTATAATTAATGTTTTTCATAGTGATAAGGATAGCCTGACACAAAAGTCTTGTTATTATAGTCTTCTATCAACGTGAAAAAGTGTAAGAAAGGGAGGGTATTTTTCACGGGGTGGAAAAACTTGCATGTTTGATATATTTGTATGTAACTTGTTTTAAAACATACACATATGCCGGTAAGATTACAACAACAAACAGATACAAGCGACGATCCGCAGGTAATAGACCTGACCAGCTATGAGACAGGTCGCCAGAATTTTAGAAACCACTATTTTTTAGAAGGGTGTAATAGTGTGTTTGGTGGCCAGGATATAGCAATACCCTGGGACGAGCTGAACAATTCGGTAAATACTTTTTGTGCTCAGTATAGCCTTGACCCCGGTATGGTAGCTCTGCGTTTTGTGTATTGCTATAGTATAGATTCTACAGAGCTCTTTTTGCGTGTGCAGCTATTGACCATGATACAGCAGCCACCACCTAATAATAATACCTATACGCTGGTAGATACCCCATGTGCATGGTACCAGGTAAGTGATGCAGGTATGGTGCCCACTGCAGATACCAACCTGGATGATATAATGTACCTGACCAATTTTTACTATTGCGATTATGGCAACCAGTGTGATGTGACACAACTGCAACAATTGGCAGGAGATGGGGGAATTGAATTTGCAAGAACAGATACTTTTCCCTGGCAAAATGAGATATGGCAGATGTATATAGACAACGGCTCGCCGACAGCTGCCAAGATATGTTTTGGAGCTTGCTCTTACGTTAAAAAAAGTGATGGCAGCCAATTAGAAATATGGCCGCATGGTTTGGTATTATACCTTCAAAATTCAGAAGGTGAGGATATGCTGGATGATAATACTTATATCGTGCTATTTGAAAACAAAGGCTGCGATATGGGCACACTTTGCCCAACAAATTGTGGTGTGTATATAGATCCTGCTGGATAGGTATATACTTTCATACACTATAAGTTATTAAATGCAACTGCTTTTATATCTTGCACTAAATAGTTAGGGTTTAAGATGTATTATTTGCTTTGGGCGTTGCCGGGTAAAATATTTGCTATAATAATTGGCTTCATTTACCTGAGGAAATTGCCACTGGCATACAGGCTTATTTTACTACAGGTTGTGCTGGCTATAAGTGCAGAACTATATGGCAGGCAACTTGCCAAGTATTCAGTGCATAATGCATGGGTATTTAATATTTACAATCTTTCAGATCTTATATTGACAGGTACAGTAGCCGGCTTGCTATTGGGTAAAGTAAAGTATGCAAGCATTGCCTATTACCTGGTAGCGATCATGTGCATATTCTGGAGTATTGAAGTGTATGTATATGGTATTCATCACCTGGCGAGTTTATTTTTTACCGGCAGTTGTATAGTACTTGCACTGTTATACATATGGTTACTGTATAGTAAGTTGTTATTTACTAAAAAGATATTGAAAGAGCCTGTATTCTGGTTGAGCATATCTGTGATCTTATATTTCGGGTGCTGTCTTCCATACTTTGGCTTATATAATTATTTGATTGCTCACGAATATGTAATTGCAAAAAAATTAATGAATATAAACAGGGTGCTCAATTTTTTAAGATACCCCCTAATAGGCGTATGTTTTATAATTGCAGCTAAGAAATATGACAGGATAACCCAAACAGGAAACTGATATGAATGATATACTGGCAACCATAATTCTAACAACATTATTGATATTGCTACTTATAGCCGGTGTAGTTATAGTAATATTTATTGCGAACAGGCGACATACACAACAACAAATATCTATAGCCCAAATGCAGGTGGATTATGAAAAAGAATTGCGAACTGTAGAACAAGAGGTGCAGGAAGAGGTGTTGCTGAATGTATCGAGGGAATTGCATGATAATATCGGACAATTACTTACAGTGATGCATATGCAAATGGAGCAGGAAAAACTGCAAAAACCTGAGGTAATAAACCCCATGTCGGGTACATTGCAGGATACTATTCAGCAGGTGCGCATGCTGGGCCGCAGCCTGAATAATGAATGGCTGGAACAGAACGGACTAACTGGGATTATTAATAATGAAGTGAGCAGGCTTAGACAATTAGATAGGTTAAAAATCCATTGGAATCATGATAATTTGGAGCCAAAGCTGGAAAAAGATCAGCGTGTTATGGTGTTCAGAATGTTCCAGGAGATCATAAATAATGCTTTAAAGCATTCGGGCGCTGAGAATATTTATATAGAACTGAAAGGCAGTGATGGTTTTTATCTTACTGTAAAAGATGATGGGAATGGATTTGATACAGACGAGATAAAAGCTACAGGTAAGGGTTCGGGGTTAAGAAATATGGAAAAGCGTGCGTCCCTATCGCATATAGATTTTGAAATGATCGCAGCAAAAGGAAAAGGTAGTACATTTATCCTGAAAATAAAGAAGGGATAATTATTGTATTTCATGCCTGATCCTGTATCAATCATATTAGTTGATGACCATACAATCGTCCGCAAAGGGCTGAGGACATTGATAGAAAGTATGGGCGGCTACACAATTGAAAGTGAATTTGATAATGGCAAGTTCCTGGTAGATAATATTCCTTTGAAGACAGAGCCACATCTGATTATCATGGACCTGGCAATGCCGCAAATGGATGGTAAAAAAACAATGGAGTGGTTTGTTGAAAACTGCATTTCTTACCCTGTACTCATTTTAACTCTTGATACTTCTGAGAGAACAATTATTGAATTGTTCAGATTGGGAGTGCGCGGTTATATATCAAAAACCTGCTCGGCACAAGAGTTAAAGCAAGCAATAGATGATATTATATTTTCCGGCTATTATCATAATGAGTTTATGATAAACGCTATGCATAGCGGGATGAAAGAAACTGAAGACGACAGGAAAAAGAAAATACTATCTAATATAACCGACAGGGAAAGACAGTTTTTGCAATTAGTATGTGATGAAAAAGAATACACGTACGATCAGATAGCTGATATTATAGGTGTACATCGCCGCACCGTAGACGGGTACAGGGAGGCATTATTTGAAAAGTTCAATGTTAAGTCAAAAACGGGTCTTGTTTTATTTGCAATTAAGTATGGCCTGGCACCTCATTTAACGTAAGATATAGGAGGAATATATTTTATTTCTAATAACAATCTAAAAGATGAATTAGTCGTTAGAACTGTTATTTTTGTTTTTCCTAAAAAGCCAATTATGCAATCATTTGATTTTAAGAAAATACGTATAGATCTGCTCATCATTGTTGGGTTCGCTATAGTATCTCTTTTATTTTGTTATCCGCAGTTACAAGGTAAAAAACTGGTGCAGGGGGATAATATAAACTGGCAGGGTATGGCAAGAGAGGGTATGGCATACCACGATTCTACAGGGAAAGATGTATTGTGGACCAATTGTATATTTGGCGGTATGCCCAGCTACACTATTTATGTGGCTGCTTCAGGGCACGATTATGTTTCATATATACAAAGCATTTTACAAGCAATAGGTAAGCCGGCGTATTTCTTTTTTATAGCCATGCTGGCTTTTTATATTTTAATGCGGGTGCTGCATGTAAACAGATGGTTGAGCGCTATTGGCGGTTTGGCATATGCATTCTCTTCGTTTAACGCAGTAATTGTAATGGTGGGGCATGAGACACAGATGTTGTCTTTAGGCTACCTGCCGGCGGTTTTAGCAGGTTTCTTTCTTATATACCGTGGAAGATTGCTACCGGGGGCAGCCCTGTTTGCTGTGTCATTATCGTTAATGGCTGCGAACAATCACTTCCAGGTAATATACTACACACTTATTCTACTGGTTATTGCGGGTATAGGTATGTTGTATGCTGCTGTAAAAGAGAAAAAAATAGCCACCTTCTTTATTGCTGTTGTTGTGAGTATTGCTGCAGGTTGTTTGGGTGCTGCAACTAACATGGCCTCTATTCTTACCACACAAGAGTATGCCAAAGAAACGATGCGGGGAGGTCAGAGTGAATTGTCTGTACATGATGCTAAAAAAAGTGGCGGGCTGGATAAAGAATATGCCTTTAGATGGAGTAATAGTTTCGGAGAAACATTTACGCTCATGGTCCCATATTTATTTGGCGGCTCTGTTGATGAAGATGCAGACAAGGCGCCTAAGACAGCAGAGGCTACTAATATGACCGAACATTTACCATTGTACTGGGGACCGCAACCATTTGTGCAAGGGACCGTATACTTTGGAGCAGTTATTTGTTTTCTTTTTGTATTGAGCATTTTGGTCATCAGAAGCCCACATAAGTGGTGGATGCTTGCTGTTTGCGCATTAGCAGTATTGATGTCATTCGGGAAAAATTTTGCGTCGTTCAATTATTTTCTTTTCGATCATTTACCCATGTTAAATAAGTTCAGAACTCCTGCTATGATACTGGTACTGCCGCAAATGCTATTCCCTGTCATGGCAATATGGTGTGTGCAGCAGATCATTGACAAAAAGGATACAGATGCTAATGAGATATGGAAAAACATAAAGATAGCAGGAGGAATAACTATCGGGTTATGCATATTACTTGGCCCACTGGGAAGTATGTTCTTTGACTATACCGGAGGCGAAGATGCAAGGTTGCAACCCGAAATGGTAAAAATATTAAAAGAAGACAGGGGCAGCCTTGCTACTAAAAGCAGCCTTTTCAGTGCATTCTATATTTTACTGGCAAGCGGATTGCTATGGGCATACCTGAAAAATAAGATCAAACTAAACGTATTGTATATAGGACTTGGATTAGTAGTAGCTATTGACCTGATACCTGTATGCGCTCATTACCTGAGTAGTGATAAGTATGAAGACCTGCCTGATTATGCCACTTATTTTGAAAATGAATTGGACAGGCGTCATTGTAAGGAAGCGTATAACGCGGTGCTAAAAGATAAAGACCCTTATTTCCGGGTATTGGATATTTCGCAGAGAGATCCGTACAATGACGGCGTGCAGGCTTATTATTTTAAATGCGTTGGTGGTTATCATCCTGCAAAAATGGAAGCATATCAAGACCTGATAGACGTGCACTTGAGTAATGGTTTTAATGGACAAGTACTTAATATGCTGAATACGAAATATATTATTGCCAGCAACAATCAAAACGGCCCGGCAGGGGTTATCCCAAACCCTACGGCTTGTGGTAATGCATGGTTTGTAAACGAAGTGAAATGGGCCAACACAGCAGATGAAGAAATGAAAATGATGAATGCCGCCAATATAGGTGATACAGGGCATAACCCTAACGACTTCGATCCGCGAAAAACTGCGATAGTAAGAACAAGTTTTAAAGACCAGTTATCCGGGTATAATTTTGGAAAAGACAGTACATCATTTGTAAAACTGGCTCAATATGGGCTTGATGATCTCTCGTTTACCTCAAGCAATAATAAAGATGGGCTTGCTGTTTTCTCTGATATGTATTATAACAATGGCTGGGAAGCGTATGTAGATGGTAAAGAAACACCTATTATTAAAGCCAACTACGTACTGCGTGCCATAAAAATACCCGCAGGGCAACATAAGATAGAATTCCATTTCAGGCCAAAGAGCTATGAGCATGGTAATACAATAGCGCTCATTAGCAGCCTGTTGATAATTGCGATAGCATTTGGCGGAATATACCAGGCAACAAAAAAGCAAAAAACTACTGAAGTATAAAATAATGGGCAATGATACCGATAATATGATACGCAGTACTTTCCGTATGAGGAAGGAACATAGTGCCGGTTTTTATATTGCCGATTTCATCTTTCGAAAAATATTCAGACAAAATGCAGGTGTTAAATGGGCAGTTCATCATACCAGCACTATTCATTGCCCTGAAAAATTACATATTGGTAAAGAAACATTTCCTGCAGATTCTCCCGGTGTATATATTAATGCCAGCAATGGTGTAACAATAGGGGATTACACAAACCTGGGACCTAATGTTGGGATATTGTCTGTTAATCATGATGTAGTTAATAATGATCTGCAGGTAACTGCGCCGCCTATAGAAATAGGAAAATTTTGCTGGCTGGGAATGGGTGCTATTATATTGCCGGGCGTTGTTTTGGGTGATTTTACTATTGTCGGTGCGGGCGCCATAGTAACGAAGAGCTTTAAAGATGGATATTGTGTTATTGCCGGAAATCCTGCAACTATAATAAAATTGCTAAACCGAACTGAATGTGAATCATTCGCAGCAAGTAAAAAATAAGTCACTATTCAGTAATACACTGTCTATATTTCTAGCCAGGTTTTTTCCTTCCCTGGCAACTACACTAGTAGTTATATATTTTTCAAGAAATCTTGATAAACAATCATACGGTTCATACCAGAATTTCTGGATACAATTAAACGTACTGTACCCGGTTGCCTGCTTTGGTCTTCATTCTGTAATGCTTACTTATGCTCCTTCTGTTTTAGTGAAGCTTAAAGAATGGCTCAGTTTTAATTCCTATTTATTATATGGCTTTTGGGTAATAGCACTGAGTATTGTATTTGCAACTGTACAGTATTATTCACTTCATCTGCATTTTGCTGTATCGTATTTGTTCCTGTTTGCTTATGCATTGTCATTTATTATTGAATCTATACTGATAGTATTCAGAAGTTTTACCACCATTGTAATAACCAATGTACTCTATGCCATTGCCTTCTTTTTTTTCCATTGGCAAATGCTGCACGAAGGCTATAGTCTGCAACATCTTTTTGCATGCCTGCTTATTTTGTGCTGGATAAGGCTGCTTATTTATACTATAGTCACTTATATACAGTTTAGAAAGCAACATGCAGCAGAGGGTGAGATATCAATTAAAGACGTTCGAAAGTTGTGGCTGCATTTGGGAGTGTACGATATTGTTCAAACACAATCAAACTGGATAGATAAGTTTATAATATCCTTATTACTAAGCTCAGGTATATCTGCTGTCTATTTCAATGGCACTCAAAATATACCCTTTTTACCTATATTGCTGAGTGCCGCAAGCAGTGCAGTGTTATTGCAATTGGGTAACAGACAGCAAGGTGATAATACCAACCATGCTGTTTTATTAGCTAATCAAACAGGTAGACTGCTTTCCTGTGTTGTTTTTCCTCTTTTTTTCTTTCTTCTCTTTTTCAGATATGAAATATATGACCTTCTTTACGAGGGAAAATATATACAATCAGTGCCTATTTTTTTTGTTAGCCTATTCATGCTTCCCATACGAGCCTATTCATTTACAACTATTCTGCAACATAAACACAAGGGCGGTATGATCAATACCGGGGCAATAGCGGAACTGTTACTGGCTTGCTTATTGATGTACCCACTATACCATCTGATGGATTTACCCGGTCTGGCTTTAAGCTTTGTTATTTCTACTTATTTACAGGCAGTATTTTACCTAATAGTAACAGCAAACACGCTGCAGGTAACATTTTTTTCATTGATACCTTTAACTAACTGGATATTAAAGCTTATAGTTTTTGCCACTGTATTTATAGGTATTCGTTATCTGTTTCAGCAACACCTGTCAACATTAATTAGTTTAACTTTGGGAACAGTGATGTGCATTATTTGCATTTTCATATCATTATCCATAGAATTAAAGGCAATTAAAAAACATGCGTAAGCATAAAGAAAAGTTTGAAGACATAGTAAATACCGGGTTTGGGCCACAAAGTTTTGTAGAAGGCTCCAGGCTGATCAATAAAAAAGGAGAAGCCAATCTTAAAAAAGTTGGCATGCCTTTTTGGAATCGTATAAGTGTTTATCATTCGCTTTTGCGTATGACCACAGGCAGATTCCTGCTGATCGTGTTTTTGTCTTACACTACACTTAACCTCATATTTGCACTATTATATTATTCGGTGGGTGTGGAGCATTTGGTAGGGGTAGACGGGCATAATTCTACCATGTACCAGTTTTTGGATGCCTTCTTTTTTAGTTCACAAACACTCACTACTGTTGGTTATGGCCATGTTGCACCTAGTGGCCTTGCTACCAATATCATCGCTGCATGTGAATCGTTGGTTGGTATATTGGTTTTTGCAGTTGTTACCGGCTTGCTTTATGGAAGGTTTTCAAGGCCAAGGGCATTCATTGTATTTAGCCACAATGCAATTATTGCACCTTACAAAAACAGCCAGGCTATTATGTTCCGGATTGCCTCTTATAAAAACAATTATCTTACTGATGTTGAGGCAACACTTACCGTCGCACTGCATGAAGATGTAGATAGCAAACTGGTAACAAAGTTCTACCCGTTACCACTCGAAATAAGCAAGATCAATTCTTTGGCGCTCAGTTGGACCATTGTTCATGACCTGAATGAAAAAAGCCCGCTATATGGTTATACTTATGAAGATCTGACCAACTATAGAATGGAAATGATCGTTAGTATCAAAGCATTTGATGAACATTTCTCAAACATTGTACAGCAAAGGACTTCATATACGTATCGTGAGTTGGTAGAAGGCGCTCGGTTTTTGCCCATGTTCCGCAAAGCACCCAACGGCACTCATACCATTCTTGAATTACAGAAAGTAAATGCTTTTGAGAAGGCAACACTACCCAAGATGGAAATATTAGACACAGGTAGTCTTAAGGCAAATGCCTAACTTTGGCATATGATATCGGAACATGTTTCATCTGCGAGGGCATTATCTTATTTAGATAAAGAAAATAAGAGCGGCGCACATAATTACCATCCTTTACCTGTAGTATTAACAAAAGGGGAGGGAGTATATGTATGGGATGTGGACGGTAAACGATATTATGATTTTCTTTCGGGCTATTCGGCTTTAAACCAGGGGCATTGTCATCCTAAAATCATTGCTGCACTTACAGAGCAGGCACAAAGACTTACACTTACTTCAAGGGCCTTTCATAGTGATATGCTGGGAGAATATGCTGCGTTTATAACTGATTTCTTCGGTTATGATAAAGTATTACCCATGAATAGCGGGGCAGAAGCTGTAGAAACTGCTATTAAACTGGCACGCAAATGGGGATACGAAGTAAAAGGAGTAAAAGATGGGAAAGCAAAGATAATTGTATGTGAGAATAATTTTCATGGACGTACCATCAATATTATTTCATTTAGCACAGATCCGGATGCAAAGGATGATTTTGGGCCTTTTACACCCGGCTATGAGGCGATACCCTATAATGATCTGAATGCGCTGCAACATGCGCTTTCAGATAAAGATGTAGTTGCATTCCTTGTCGAACCAATACAAGGAGAAGCGGGTGTGGTAGTTCCCGATGCAGGTTATTTACAAAAAGCTTTTGCCTTGTGTAAAGAAGCAAATGTGCTTTTTATTGCTGATGAGATACAAACCGGTTTATCCAGAACAGGAAAAATACTGGCCTGCGATCATGAAAATGTAAGGCCGGATATATTGATACTGGGTAAAGCATTATCCGGAGGCACTTTGCCAATCTCTGCTGTTCTTTGTGATGATGAGATCATGCTTACCATACAACCCGGTGAACATGGCTCTACTTATGGAGGCAGCCCGCTTGCCTGTAAAGTGGCAATTACAGCACTGAAAGTTTTGAAAGATGAAAAGATGGCTGAGAATGCTGCTATACAGGGCGCGTATTTCAGAGAAAAGATAAAAACATTAGATCACGCCAATATAGCTGTTGTAAGAGGTAAGGGATTGCTAAACGCAATTGTTATAGATCATGCTAATAAAAATACTGCATGGGAACTATGCCTTAAGATGATGGAAAATGGCTTGCTGGCAAAACCCACCCATGGTGATAAGATAAGATTAGCTCCACCACTTATTATAACGAGAGAACAAGTGGATGAATGTTTTTACATCATAAAGAAAAGCCTCGAATCAATCTCTTAACATCATATGCAACATACTGAAGCTCATTTAAAAAGCTCTGATATTGTTACTGACATTGTAATAGGTATGTCTGATGGGCTAACCGTACCCTTTGCTTTAGCAGCGGGATTGAGCGGTGCGGTAAGCACAACAGCCATAGTTATAACAGCTGGGTTGGCAGAAATTGCCGCCGGTTCTATCGCTATGGGTTTGGGTGGGTATCTCGCAGGTAAAACAGAGCAAGACCATTATAATTCAGAATTGAAAAGGGAATACAGTGAAGTTGAAAATGTACCCGATCTTGAAAAACAGGAAGTACGTGATGTATTTAAAGAAATGGGATTGAGTGAACAAACCCGTTATATCATCGCTGATGAAATGGCGAAGGATAAAGATAAATGGGTTGACTTTATGATGAAATATGAACTGGGCCTTGAAAAACCTGACCCTAAACGTGCCAGAAATAGCGCTTTGAATATTGGCATATCATATATAGTTGGAGGGTTGGTGCCATTATCTCCTTATTTCTTTGTGAAGAGGCCAATAGATGGTTTGTTTTATTCTTGTGCCATTACTATTGCTGCCTTATTTATATTTGGTTTTTTTAAAGCAAAAGCAACAGGCCAAAAACCGTGGAGCGGTGCTATACGTGTTACATTGATTGGTTCAGCGGCTGCTTCAGCAGCGTTTTTTATAGCAAGATTATTTAGCTAAAATTGATTGGAATAAGCTGAGTGCCCCTACAGGATATTTTATTTCTTCAAGATACAGGCCGTGCCCCGGTACGCTAAAATCAGCTTCAGTATTGTCTTTCCCTTCCATTACGAGCCTGAATTGCGCTACGGTCATTTTACCTCTTGCAACCTGTAATTGCGTACCTACTAAACCGCGTACCATACCTCTCAGGAACCTGTTTGCTTCAACCATATAATGTAGTTCTTTACCTCCCTCTTCCCAATATGATTGATGAATAGTGCAATTGAATGTTTTGGTCTGTGTATTGCGTTTTGAAAAACTTTCGAAAGCTGTATATTCTTTAATAATAGCAGCAGTTTGGTTTAACATGCCTCTATCTATCTTAAATGGAAAATAATACGCCCGGTTATATAAAAAGGGGTCTTTTTTGCCATAGATACGATACCTGTATTTTCGGGATGTTGCATCAAAACGGGCATTTGCATTAGGATCATTAGCGATGTATATATTTTTTATTGCGAGTGTATGAGGGAGTATGGAGTTCATATTGTACAGGAAGGTATCCTTTAATGCCTGCTCAGTATCAAAATGGTAAAAATTACAAAATGCATGTACACCCTCATCTGTTCTGCTTGCACCAAATGATTCTACGCTTGTTTTCAGAAGTGTGTTTAATGTTTTGTTTATTTCCAGTTGTACAGTGACCTGCTCACCTTGTATCTGTGAACCGTGAAAAGCTGTTCCATCATACATAACTTCCAAAAAATACCTGGCCATAGGTTGCAAATGTAATAATTGAAAGTAAAAAAGCCCCTGCAATTGCAAGGGCTTTTCAGGCACATTATGATTATTATTTGTTGGTCTCGTCGTTTTTGTATTCTATTTTTATGTCATTCAGTGGAAAATAATCCTTGTACTTTTTATATACTTCACCAGATTGCCTGATGCCATCAATATATAGTTGTCCATATTTTTTCTCTATAACGTAGTTGTCCTTATTGATTAAGCCATCTTTAGCCATTTTTCGGGTCATTACTTCCATCCCTTCCATATCTACATCTGTTACTCCCATTTTACGATTTTTAGGAGGGATAAAAGTTTTCTCCTTTTTTATCATTTCTAATTCGTGCTTTGCATTTTCTAATTCTTTCTGAGCTTTATTTAATTCTTTTCGAAGATCTTCTTTCATTTCAGGGTCTGATATGCTTTTTTTAGCTTTCTCAATATTTTCCTGTGCTGCTTCCATTGCGGATGATATATCAATATTAGACATCGTAAATCTTAAAGTGTTCACTGTGGAATTAATGGCGGAAGTGTCATTAAATACATCTTTTAGCTGTTTGTTTATTTTATCCCAGTCTACGTCTTTCATGGCTTTTTTAGCATCCAGCATTTCTATGTTTATTTTATTCCAATCTACATCCTTCATAGTTTTTTCAGCTTCTAACATTTCCTTATTTATTTTGCTCCAATTCATATCATTCTCCGACGTTTCTTTACTTATTTTACTAATATTGACATTTATATTTGAATTAAAAAGTACACTGTCACTTTCTTTATGTGCATCATCCGGGTTTATGACGATAACTTCTTTTATTCTTTTTTTCTTGGTATCGTCGCCCATTTCTTTGATGGCTTTTTTCTCTTCAGCTGGTATTTCATCTTCAGAGTCATACATCTTTTGATGCCCCTTATTATCTATAATAATGATCTTGTGGGTTGTTATTGTTACGCTGCTATCTGATTGAGTTGCTGTTTTAATTGTTTTCGTTTTTTTAGTTTGTGCACCTGCAGTATTTAAATGGCTTATTGAGAAGGTTAGTGCTAATACGATACATATTACTATCGCCAAGTAGCTATAGTTCATTGAGTCTTTTTTCATTTCCATTATTCTTTTAATACGGTTAAATAATTGGTTTTTATTTCCTGTTGCTGCCAGTTTAATTGCCAGCCTATGCGCTTGGCTTGATTCTAGTGCTGCCAATGCTTTAGCATAACAGAGTGGGTGTTGCAGCTGTCTTATAACAAGGTCGTCGCAGCAATGTTCACGTTCTCTTCTGATATTAGCAGAAATAAGCCACATGAAAGGGTTGAAAAAAAGAATGGTTTCAACAATCATTTGGAAAATATTTACTAAGTAGTCATTTCTTATAATATGTGCCAACTCATGTACCAATATAGCTTCCAATTCATCTGTCGTTAGCTGGTTAATTGTTGCTATAGGTAACAGGATCATGGGTTTTATACTACCTATTACCATTGGTATGTCAACATTTTTTGAGAAAAACATCCTTACGGGTGTAACGATATTCAGATCACCCATCAATTTGTCAAGTATCGTTTTTTCACGTTCATCAATATTTACTAATCCCTTTGTACGTAAGTTTTGTGTTTGCCGTATACCAATTGCTAACCTTAGCAGCATACAACAAATGCCAATCCAGTATATAACAACTATATAAGGAAAGTATGGATCTAATGATTGAAATAGTTTTGTTGGCAAACTGGATAGCAGATCATTATTTATTGTTGCCGATGTAAACATGATCTTGGTGAATTGTATTTGGCTGTTCTCTGCTTTATACAAAGCATAGAAGTGAAAAGCTTCCCATTTAGATATCCAGGTATTAATAAACCATATAAAAATGCTTGCTAATGCAGTCATGGATAAAATGTATTTCGCTTTTGCATGGCCTTTTCCTAAGGCTTTTAGTGCAATGAATAGAATGATAGACACTATAGTTGCCTGCAATAAAGAATAGAGAAGGGTACAGCCTAATGATCTGGCGATTAATGAAAATTCGTTCATAAAAAACAGATGAATGGTTTTACATTATTTTTTGTTTTTTCTTTCTATCTCTTCCAGGTATGTTTTTATTTTTTCCATTTCTTTTGCATCTGCCTGGTAATTACCTAAGGCCTGCATCACTAACTGCGAAGCTGATCCGTTAAATACATTATCTATCATCCTTTGTATTAATTGACCTTGTATTTGCTCACGTGATATAGCTGACTGGTACACATGTGTTTTACTTGTTTCATCACGCTTCAGCAATTTTTTTTCAATCATTATTTGCATTAGCTTAAGGGTTGTAGTATATCCGGCCTCTTTTTTCTTTTCTATTTCTTCATGTACCTCTCTTACGGTTACAGGCCCCTTCTGCCAGAGAATATTGAGAATCTCCAGTTCACTGTCTGTTGGTTTTATTTGCTTGCTCATGCGGCTATTTTTTTCCTGAAAGGGTTTATTATTAAATGACTACGAATATTTTCGTACTCAAATCTACGAATTAATTCGTAAATGCAAATTGCTTATTGACTTTTATATTTTTTTTAACAATGGGCTAAATAACAAAGCCTCCTATTGGGAGGCTTTGTGTATATAATAAAGTGGGAGGATTAGGCTATAGCGTTTATCTTTTTTACAAGACCTGATTTCAGGTTGCCTGCTTTGTTTTTATGTATGATATTGCGTTTTGCAAGCTTATCTATCATTGCTACAACTTTTGGAAGTGCTTCCTGAGCTGATTTTTTATCAGTCAGCGCTAATAATTCACGCATAGCGTTACGGGTAGTTTTACCATAATAACGGTTATGCTCACGACGTGTTTCGCTTTGGCGTACATCCTTCTGGGTAGCTTTATGATTTGCCATCTATTTTTTCTTTTTAAGGCTGCAAAGGTAAACCAAAATTACATTTATCACAAATAATTTTTAGGTGTTTTAGAAGGGTGGGAATAAGAAGTTAGCGGTATTTACATAGTGTTTTCGCTCAATATTTTCTTGGAGCGCTTAGTTAAATAGTCCTTTTTCTGTACAAAACTCTCTAATTTATCCTTCGGGATACGGAGGTTATAAGCATCAGAAGGGTAGGTGTTGTATTCGAAAAGTTCGTAATCTGTATTCCATCTGTTAAGCAAACGAAGGTCTATGCTCAGTTCCTGTGCTATCAGTTCCATGCTAAGGGGTTCTTTAAGTTTCACAATAGCCATGCTTTTCAGTTCTGAATCAGAAAACCTGTACGATTTTATGGGGTTCTTTGTTACTTCGGCAATTACCCTGCCTTGGTCATCAAATTTTACATCTATAGGCACATTACCCAAGGCAATGAATTTACTCAGATTTTCAAATATAGTAGCAGTGGCAATAAAAGCAAGTACATGGCCTTGTGTTTCTTTAGGAAGAAATGGTTTTATATCCCAAAAGTTAGTACTACCTGTTCTTGCTATAGCACGTTGCACAGGTCCAGGCCCGCTATTATAGGCAGCTATTACAAGCAACCAGTCATCTAATTGGCCGTATAATTGAACTAAATATTTTGCTGCCGCATTGGTAGATTTATACCAGTCTCTTCTCTCATCATGTTTTCTGCTCACGGTAAGCCCCATCAATTTTGCTGTTGGGCGCATTAACTGCCACGGGCCAACTGCCCCTACGCGTGATACTGCATTATGATTCAATGCTGATTCAATAACGGCGAGGTATTTAAGTTCCAGGGGTATTTTGTATTTTTTAAGCACAGTATCCATTACAGAAAAACTGCTAATGCCACGGCCCTGTACACAATTCAATGTCCACTTATGTGCCAATAAGTATTTGCGCACAAACTCGGTAACATAATCATTCATATCACCGAAATAAGCTTTTTGCCCTGCAAGCGGAACAGACTTATACTCAAATGGTTTCTTAGTTTTTTTTTCTTTTGCTGGATCTATTTTATAACCTTCGCTGATAACGATCGTATCAATCCTAGCAACTTTGGTGAATAGTGCAGACGCAGGAATACTACCTTGCTGACTGTATAATGAAGAGAATGCCGCAAGAAATATAAATACAATATACAAGCTCTTGTATGGCATGCCTTATTTAAATTTAAAGCGGTAAACCATGCAACCACAAGGGAAGCAATATAAAATGGTAATTGGTGCTTAATGAAACTTAAGCCTTAGTGCCTGATTCAGTATCCTTTTCCTTGGCACCTGCTTCTATTTCTTTTTTCACACCTTCTTTGGCGTCGTTAAACTCACGAATGCCTTTGCCAAGGCCTCTTGCCAATTCAGGTATTTTCTTACCACCAAATAACACTATTACAAGTATTATTATCCATAGCCATTCGCCACCACCCGGCATAGACAACAACATAAACGGATTAATGCTCAGTATTGACATCTGAAATAATTTAATAATTAATGCAAAAATAAGCTTTTTGCATCATTAATTGTCAGTTTAACATCATTATAATTAGTATACCAACTTATTGCAATGAACATTAACTTTTTGGCCTTGGCATGTCCTCACCTGGCTGGTAAGCTGTTTTTTCTATTTTATTGGTTACTGCCTTTATTGTAATTAAAAAATTATGAATAGCCTTCATGTCTGTTTCATCCATTCTGCTGAACGGGCCCCATGGCATAGGAGAATATTTAAATACTCGTCCGTTTTTTATACGCCTGCAAAAAGCTGTTTGATCCCACGAAGTTATTTTGCCTGTTTCATTATCTGGTGTAAGGTTCGGAGATACAAATTCCCACCCTTGTGTTTCCTCGGATGGCTCAAATATAAATCCGCCTGCAAAAGGCTGCCCTATAAAAGCACCTGTCTTCAAATCTCTTTCAGTATGGCAACCATAGCAATTTGACACACTTGTTGCCAGGTATTTACCATAAATAGCAGATGAGTCGCGTGTTACCATATGAGGAGGTGTGTCTTTAGCGCCATCGGGTTTAATAAGAAAATATTTGATAGCCTTACCTAATAAATTGTATTCAGTTGGTTTCACTAGATGTTTCACCGGGTTTTGTGCACGCAGATAAGAAATTACAGCTATCATATCTTCATCACTCATGTCTTTAAATGGCATTACAGGAATTAATGCTTCGCCTTTGCTGTTTACATTATATCGTAACGTTCTTGCTATTTCAGCATCTGTCAGGTTGCCTATCCCGGTCTCTTTATCGGGAGTAATATTCCTTGGCCTGAGTACGCAAAGGGGCAGATGTATTTCAAAGCCACCTGCAAGTGGTACTTCTTGTCCCTGGTCCACCATCGCTTCCTGCCCTTTGTCTGTATGGCAACTCGCGCAATGAGCAGGGCCATATACAAGGTATTTACCCCTGGCTATTATAGTGGAGTCTGTACTGGCTTTAATGCCTGTGGGATAAGGAGTGTCCTTGAATTTTTTATCGTAACATAATTCGATGAATAGTATAAACACGCCTACCAGTATTGCCAATACTGTAACTATGCGAAGAAGAATTTTGAGAAACTTTTTCATGCAGTTATTTTATTTACTAAGAAACAGATCGTTTTCTCACGCACACATACCCATACCACGCAAAAGGAATACATGCCATGCAACCTGCCATAAACCATGCGGGTTGTGCGTACTGTATTGCATCCCATAAGCCGATACCAAATAATATGATACCCGTAACAATAGATGGCCAGTTCTTATCCTTACCTGATACTAATGCCGCTATAATGCCACCAATAAAAGAAGCAATAGCATAAATAAGAAGTACAGAAACAAAAGCGCCAACAGGCATTAACGCCATCATTGCCTTCACCTTATTAGCATCTTCCATATCTTGCATGGTATAGCCGGCCGGCAAAGGATATATCTTCGTGTTTAGCATTTCAAGTACAAAAATGAGTGCAGCCGCTGAAACAGTGCCTACGATCGTACCGAGTGTGTATTTGAACTGTTTCATATTAGCTGAACATTATTCTCAATATAGTGGCAAGGAATAAAATAGCGAGTACCAATATTAATTGTATAGCGTTAAACGTTCTCATCTTGCCTTTCAAAACAACTAATGCGGCTCTGTCGGGTGCAGGAGAAAATACCTGCATCGCAATCTTCCCACCTAATTTCTTACCAACAAGTATTCCGTTCAACACAGCTATCACCACCAATATTATTTTTAAATACAACCAGTTTTGCCCCCAAAAAGTCCAGCTCCTGGAATGTAACAAGGCAATACCTGAGATGATCTGCACCAAAACGCCTAATTGTATGACAATAGGTAGCGTTTTCATAAGAGGTAATAAGGCACCTGATTTTGATATATCTGTGTCTACCAATTTCCAAAACTGGTGTTGAATAAAGTAAAGACCTAAGAAGCTGCCTGCGATCATGACAATGCCTATCATATGCAGTAGCAGGCCTGAGCTGTGTTCGAGATCTTGCATATTGTATTAAGTTTAGTTTTTCGAAAAATACAATAAGAGTTGAAATATTAAAATACTTAGTATGAAAAAAATATCCACATTCATAAATAACTAAAGAAATTGAAAGGAAACGTGTTCACAAAATTTCTACACAGTTAAGAATATTCCGGATAAAATAAAAGGGAACCCGAACAAAAACATGGCACAGTTTTAATTTTAGAGACACTTATTTATTATCAATGTTTTATAAAAAAAAATGTTACTGTCCCCCGTATTTATACGGGGATAATTTTTTCTTCTGCTAATCATATTTTCTTATACCCATTTTTGTTAACAAAAAAATATTAAACGGCATATACATTTAAGTATCAGCAGATTGCCTGAAAAGCTTTTCTGTATTGCATTTTAAGCCTTATCATTATTATCGATAATCGTTCTTCATACGAATACAATTATCTATTTTTCATGCCCTTTTCAACAGGGATATTTTATCACTTTTTAAAACGACTCAATTATGTCAAATGTTTTATCGATTTGGGCACAAACGCCCATTCAGTTAACTGAAAGTTTAAGCGATGCAGTATGGAGCGGAGCAGGCAAAATGGCAATCCCCGGCGGTTTTTTGCTGGTGAAAAACGATGCTCACTTTTTATATGCCGCATTAGACCTGACCGAGGATACAGGCAACGACCCATCCACCGGTGATTATTTCTGGTTCACCTTCGACCGCGACAGGAATGGCAACATTAATCCGAATTATGATGTTAACTATGGCTTGTATCCGGGACAGCCTGAAAAGATGGGTAGACAATACTACCTCGGACCGAATGCCTGGACAGGCCTATTGAACGAAGTTTCTCAAAGCAAATGCAAGATCGCATTTGAAAGTTCTCCTAATTTAGCTACTAATCATCGCGTATGGAAAATAAGATTCGACCTGAATGATCTGAATGTATCTTTAATACCATTCTTTTTTGCACCACAGCTAAAGTTTGGTATAAAAGTGCATTCTACTTCTCCTGCTTTTGATCATGACACCCCGGCCAATTTCTCATCCAGCTTTTCAGCTCTGAATACCTTGTATCTTTCAAGGAAACCTGTTGTAACACCAACACTTCAGGGTCCCGTAATGGGAACAGTAGGATTGATACCTACTACCAAGATCAATGCTGCAGGCAGGGCAACAACAGATCCTGGATATTATATAGAGGTGCAAAATGCTGCATTTGGAGGATTGCTGAACGTAATAGGTAACAGAACTACCCTTCAAAACTTATGGACAGCTGGTGCAAGAAAATATAAAGTGTTACATCGCCAGGGCACAAGCGGTTCATTCTCTGAATACAGAAGTGCCTGGTACAATTACCGTTGGAACGGTACTGACTATGAATTGGATTCTTATGGTGCCGACAGCGGTAATTATTATACGTTCCCAAATCCTGCGGTTGATTATTCAATAGACGACCTGCTCTTACAATTCGACTCTAATAATCTCACAAAAGGTCAGCATCAGTTCCAGGTGGCGTTTTATAATGCTTCTAATTTGGTGGTACCGGCTACTGCACAAACACTTACATTATTTATAGACAATGAAATACCTGTTGTTAAGATCAATTCTATCAAACATGGTGGTGTGAATGTAGATGCTTGCGCTATTGTAAATATGACAAGTGCCACAGATGGTTTAGTATTTAATATAGATGCCTTCGATGCTGATGGAGACTTGTTAAGCTGGGGGCTTTCTGCTGCATGGGGTAATAATAATGCAGAAGTAATTGCATCTGACAGTTATACAATTGCAAAGGGTACAACATGGACAGGTGTTCAAAATCTAACAATACCTGCTACAGGTGTTTGGGTTCCCGATGCCAGTTGTGCTTATGGCTTCACAGTATCTGCGTATGCACGTACAACAAACGGCTACAGCTATATTGGATATAACCAGGTAAGCAAATATCTTACTATCATCAAACCTGCCGGCATACCTATTAGTGCCGAAAGGATATTGATGCCAAAGGGTATAGCTGTCTAAGCATTCATCAAAACAAGTAATAAGATAAAAGCCCCCGCCTCGGCGGGGGCTTTTACTTAGTAAAATTGTATATAACTGCAAGATTTACAGTATTTTTTCATTACACCAGCCAGCTTGTCTTTGAACGCTAAATAAATATGACATAATTTCATGTATCGTATTTTGGAACGTTTTTTATGCATAATAATGTATGAACTTGAACAACTTTACAATAAAGGCTCAGGAAGTGGTGCAACAAGCACAACAACTGGCGTTTGATAACCAAAATCCACAGGTAGAAACGCCCCACTTACTGCAAGCCCTGTTAGATGATACAGAAGGTCCTATTCCTTATTTATTGAAGAAGAATAATATCAATCTGAATTTTGTTGAATCAAAATTAGAAGAACAAATAAAACGGTTACCTAAACTACAGGATGGCGAACCAGCGCAAACAATTAGCCGAGATATGAATAATGTATTACTTAAAACAGGTAACGCATTAAAAGCATTTGGCGATGAGTTTGTAACACCTGAACACATATTGATTGGAATATTGCAGGTAAATGATGAAACCGGCAAAATGCTTAAGGATGCTGGCCTTACTGAAAAAGGACTAATAGCAGCTATAAAAGAATTAAGAAAAGGGAATACGGTCAATTCTCAAACATCAGACCAGCAGTATAATTCTTTAGAGCGTTATGCTAAGAATTTAAATGAGCTGGCGCGCAATGGTAAACTGGATCCTGTAATTGGACGTGATGAAGAAATTCGTCGCACGCTGCATATACTTTCTCGTCGCTCTAAAAATAACCCCATTTTAGTTGGTGAACCCGGTGTAGGTAAAACAGCTATTGTAGAAGGACTTGCGCATCGTATCATTAACGGTGATGTACCCGATAACCTGAACACAAAGATCATTTTCGCGCTCGATATGGGTGCTATGATGGCCGGTGCAAAATACCGTGGTGAATTTGAAGAAAGATTGAAAGCAGTTATAAAAGAAGTAGCAGATAGTAATGGAGAGATCATACTATTTATAGACGAAATACACACACTGGTAGGTGCCGGTGCTATGGAAGGTGCTATGGATGCCGCTAATATATTGAAGCCAGCCTTAGCGCGTGGGGAGTTAAGAGCAATTGGCGCCACTACATTAAATGAATACCAAAAGTATTTCGAAAAGGATAAAGCATTGGAGCGCCGTTTTCAGAAAGTATTTGTAGATGAACCAACTCCAGAAGATGCTATATCTATTCTTCGTGGATTGAAAGACAGGTACGAAAATCACCACCACGTACGAATCAAAGATGATGCTATTATAGCAGCGGTCGAATTGTCACAGCGCTATATCACCGATCGTTTTCTACCGGATAAAGCGATAGACCTAATAGATGAGAGTGCAGCCAAGCTGAAGCTGGAAATGAATTCCATGCCCGAAGAGTTGGATGAACTGGAACGTCGTATTCGTCAGTTGGAAATAGAACGCGAAGCCATCAAGCGTGAAAATGATAAGGACAAACTCAAAGAGCTGGGACAGGAAATTGCTATGCTCACGGTAGAGCGTGATACGCTGAAAGCCAAATGGCTCGAAGAAAAAGAAATTGTCGATAAAATAAACAAGGCGAAAACCAAAATAGAAAGCCTGAAGTTGGAAGCCGAAAAAGCAGAGCGCGATGGCGATTATGGTAAGGTAGCCGAGATACGTTATGGTAAGATAAAAGAAGAAGAAGCTGAGGTAGAAAAATTATCGAAGCAACTTCATGCTATGGATGGTCAGCAAAAAAGATTGTTGAAGGAAGAAGTGGATGCAGAAGATATTGCAGAAACTGTCGCAAAGGCAACCGGTATTCCTGTGCAACGAATGTTGCAAACAGAGCGCGACAAGCTACTTCACATGGAAGAAGAATTACATAAACGTGTGATAGGTCAAGATGAAGCAATAGAGGCTGTTTCAGATGCCATTCGTCGAGGCCGTGCTGGCTTACAAGATCCTAAAAAACCAATAGGCTCATTTATATTTCTTGGTACAACAGGCGTTGGCAAAACAGAATTAGCAAAAGCACTTGCTGAGGTATTGTTTGATAATGAAAGTATGATGACGCGTATAGACATGAGCGAATACCAGGAAAAACACAGCGTTAGCAGGCTGGTAGGTGCGCCTCCCGGTTATGTGGGCTATGAGGAAGGTGGCCAGCTTACAGAAGCAGTACGCCGTAAACCATATTCTGTTGTATTGCTCGATGAAATAGAAAAGGCGCATCATGACGTATTTAATGTGCTCTTGCAAGTGTTAGATGATGGAAGGCTTACAGATAATAAGGGTAGGGTAGTGAATTTTAAGAATACCATCATTATCATGACCAGCAACCTGGGAAGTCATCTTATACAAGAGAACTTTGCGGACCTGAAGGATAAGAATTTGGAAGAGGTGGTAGAAAATACAAAAGAGCAGGTAATGGACTTGCTAAGACAAACATTAAGGCCCGAATTCCTGAATCGTGTGGACGATATTATCATGTTCCACCCGTTGATGAGAAAAGAGATACATGGTATTATACGGGTGCAATTGCAGGGGCTTCAAAAGCAATTGGCTCAGCAAAATATTGACCTTGAGTTTACCGATTATGCGGTTGATTATTTGGTAGAGCGTGGTTTTGATCCTCAGTATGGCGCCCGTCCTTTAAAACGTGTTATACAAAAAGACATCATCAATATGCTCAGCAAGAAGATCATTGCAGGTGAAATAGATAAATCAAAACCGGTATTAATAGATGTTTTCGATGGAGTAGTTGTGATGAGAAATGAATCTAAAGAGATTAAAGAAAAAACTAAAGCCAAGAGTTAAAATAAATTTATATAGTGCAAAGCGCTTACATATTTGTAAGCGCTTTTTTCGTTTGAAAATTTGAGGCTTTATAAAATATTAAGATGATAAATACTACATGAGCCATATTAAGTAAGTATCTGACAAGAAGCATCCCAATTTGATTTGTACCGAACATATCTAAGATTGACCAAATAGGGAGTGCCACCATAATTACAACACTTAATGGGTTTAGCAATCCTGTAAGTTCGTTTGTAATTTTTCTTATTCTTACCCCAACTTGGATAAATATTACTAGAGAAAAGATGAAAATGAAAAGCGTAATTAGATCAAAGAACCTTTCGACTGATATGATGATGGCACTTTTTAAGCTTAAAATATTCAATAGAATCAATAATGCATTCATTGAAAACAATATTATGTCTCTTGTTATCCATAAATTGATCCAACTTGTTGATCTGTTATTTTCAAAGTTAGTAAGATATTGATTAAGAGAGTATAGTATATATATGTCGGTGAAGCAACAAATAAAATCAAATACCTCAAAATCGTATTTAAAAAAATGTATTCCTCCAAGAGACAAATAAGTAAAAGCAAAAAACACAAATTCTGCTACACAAATAATTATTGCTAACTTAAAATTTTGCGATTTAATATTAGATGTGGCATCAAATGAAAACTCATTTTGCATATAAACCTTTGTCAATAAAGATAATAAATCTTAGTTGTTAATATTGATATACGTTATCTGCTTTTTCACTTTTGATTTTGAATTACTTTATGTTTTATGCTCAGGCGAGGTAGCCTCTAGCTTCATTTTCCGTAGCATAGGTGCGGCAAAATAAGTTACACCTACTACCACTAAGGTCATACAACCGCCAAATATTACTGCGGGCACTGTGCCCATCCATTTTGCAGTTACACCGCTTTCTAATGCCCCTAATTCGTTTGATGAACTAATGAACATGGTATTTACTGCAGCAACTCGTCCGCGCATAGCATCAGGTGTTTTTAATTGCAATATGGTTCCCCGTATCACTACACTCACTGCATCAAACATGCCTCCTAAAAACAGCATGGCAAATGCCAGTATAAATGCCCATGATAAATTACAACCCCAGAACGATCCAAAAAATTGAGTATTGGCAATATTTCCGCATACACCGAAAATAATTGTAGTTATACCAAACCCGGTAATGGCTAGTAATAATTTTCCTCCTGCATTTTTCTTTAACGGGATAAAGGAAAGTATAAACAAGGATAGTATAGAACCAATTCCGGGGGCTGCTTTCATCCATCCATAACCTACTTCTCCCACACCTAATATGTCCACAGCATATACGGGCAGCAATGCTACAGCACCGCCAAATAATACAGCGAACATGTCCAGCGAAAGTGCAGCAAGTATGACTTGTGTGCTGAATACAAATTTCAATCCCTGTTTCAGGCTTTTGGTTATTGGCTCTTTATCTTTTTTCTGTATTTCTTGTTTAGGAATAGATATGATACCAAACAATGCTACCAGTTGCATGGCAAACACGCTGATCAGGCTTGCTTCATATCCAAGTATGGCGATCAATACGCCACCTAATAAATTCCCGAATACAAATCCGCTTTGCCATGAGGTACTGCTCCACGTAGTAGCATTTACATATTCTTTTCTCGGTACAAGAAGCCCCTGTAGTGCAAAAGAAGCAGGACTGATAAATGCCCTTAATATGCCACCCATAAACACACCTACATAAATCAGGTTAACGGTCAAACCTACACCTGCTTTATGATAAAATGTGGGCCATGATAATAGCACGTAAAATGCAGATAGAAATAAATACCCCAAAACACATTGCAGCACCATTCCTTTTTTCTCACGCAGGTCTACAAAATGGCCGGAAAACAAAGAGCACCCGATCGCAGGTATTACTTCCCATAGTCCAAGCATACCTAATGTCAGCTTATCATGGGTAAGTTCTTTGTATGCCATATAACTGACTATCGCCATTTGCATATTTAAAGAAAGAATAACTGCAAAGCGTACTATCAGGTACTTGCGAAACTGTGAGTAATGTAAAGATGTGTTTTTTGCTAAAAAGCGATCTAAGAATGGCAAAATCTATCGTTTATATTACAAATGTATAGTTTAACCTCATATAGTTTATGCGGTAATTTCAGTTTCAAAAGCTAAATTTGCTATTTGTAGAATGAACCGTACCACAGGTCATATTATTTTCACAAGTATTGCACAGGCGCTGCAAGAATTAAGAGTAAATAAACTACGCACCTTTTTATCCCTCTTGGGCATCACAATTGGTATATTCTGTATCATAGCTGTACTTACTGTTTTAGATAGTATGAAAAACAACATTCAGACAGAGATGAATACTCTCGGTAGTGATGTGCTTTACCTCAATCGCTGGCCTTGGATGGATGAAGGTGGTGAATATAAATGGTGGGAGTATTGGCGTCGCCCCGGTATGTCACCAACAGAATTAAGAGCTATTGAATCGCAAGTGCCGGATGCTAAGCTCGCTACACTCTGTCTTACACTCAACAATCAAACGCTCAAACACGAAGACCTGGATGTAAGTAGTATTGTAGCTTATTCCGTTACCACAGGTTTTGATAAAATACAAAATATAGAAATTGCCAACGGCCGCTATCTTAGTTTGTCAGAATTGGAAGGTGGTGTAAATACAGTGGTTATTGGAGATGAGGTATATAAGGGGTTATTCCCGGGCAATAGAAATGCCATTGGAAATAATATTGCCTTAGGTGGCAAAAAATTTACTGTTGTAGGTATTATGAAGCGGGTGGGAAAAAATATGGCGGGTTTCGATTTTGATAATGGCGTTATCATACCATATTATGCAGCTGCGTCTTTTGTAGAAGCAAGATCATTTAATTATGATCCTGTCATTGTCGTGCAGGCAAGAAAAGGTGTGAACATAGATGAACTAAAATATGAAGTAGAAGGTGTATTGCGTCGTGTACGAAAAGTGCGTCCGGGGCAGGCCAATGATTTTGCAATTAACCAGTTGAGCCAGGTATCTGAGCGTATAGAAGCTGTTTTTGGTACAATAGACGTGATAGCGGCTGTGATTGGTGGCTTTTCTTTGATTGTGGGTGCATTTGGTATTGCTAACATCATGTTTGTAACCGTGAAGGAAAGGACAAAAATAATTGGTCTTAAAAAAGCTATTGGTGCACGTTCGAGAAGCATACTTACAGAGTTCCTTGCAGAGGCAGTTACTTTATGTATAATGGGGGGACTTATCGGCATTGTGATTGTACTGCTATTGAGTGTGTTGCTTACATATGGAGTAGATTTTAAGGTCACACTTTCTGCAAAGAATTTTTTATTAGGCATCAGCATATCTGCTATTGTAGGGGTGCTGGCGGGTTATATCCCTGCTCGCTCTGCTTCTCGTTTAGACCCTGTGGTAGCAATACGCTCAAACTGATAACATGAAAAAAGAAAAGATCCTCATTCTCGATAAAGCACGTATAGCCCGCAAGCTGCAACGCATGGCTTTCCAGTTATGGGAACATAATAGTCATGAAAAAGAAATGGTATTGGTAGGTATTGAAAAAACTGGCATGGTCATGGCAAAAGATCTTGCTGCCAGGTTGAAAAAAATAAGCCCTATAAAAGTGGAAGTTGTGTCATTGAAGCTCAATAAAAAAGAACCTTGGGAAAAAATCACTTTTACTGCAAACATCAATGGTAAGTCGGTCGTGTTGGTAGATGATGTAGCAAATTCAGGTAAAACATTATTATATGCGCTACGTCCTATGCTGGATGGTAAACCTAAAAAAATATTAATAGCGGTATTAGTTGACCGCAAGCATAAATCCTTTCCTGTGTCTTCAGATATTGTTGGCCATAGTGTAGCTACTACTATGCAGGAACATATAGAAGTGGAGACTAAGGGCGATGAAATTATTGCAGCTTATTTACAATAAATAATTACTGGTAATAAATGTACACACTGGTTATACATGGCGGAGCAGGAAATATTACACCTGCTATGATGAATAAAGAACAGGAAACCCAATACACCGCAGGCCTCAAAGCAGCTTTGGATAAAGGTTATGACGTGTTGAAAAATAGTGGCTCAGCGCTCGATGCAGTAGAGGCTGCTATCATAATAATGGAGAACGATCCTATTTTCAACGCAGGCAGAGGTTCTGTTTTTACTAAAAAGGGTTTAAACGAAATGGACGCTGCCATTATGGATGGTAGCAATTTAGCGGCTGGTGCCGTAGCTGGTGTTAGAAATGTCAAGAACCCTATTACACTTGCAAAAGCTGTTATGTTGAAATCAGGACATGTTTTTTTAAGTGGCAGTGGTGCGGGTGAGTTCGCCCTTACAAATGGTATTGAAATGGCACCTGATAATTATTTCTTCAAAAAATCTCGTTACGATCAATGGGTAAAGATCCGCGATAGCGATTATACACAACTCGATCATGAAGGTGATAATTTGAAAAGTGTGCTCCCGCAAACAGGTCATAAATTTGGTACTGTTGGTGCAGTTGCCTGTGATATCAATGGCAATCTGGCTGCCGGTACATCTACAGGTGGCATGACCAACAAACGCTATGGCCGTATTGGCGATAGCCCTGTTATTGGTGCAGGTACTTATGCTAATAATACAACCTGCGCTATTTCCTGCACCGGTCATGGAGAATTTTTTCTCAGGGCAGTTGTAGCCTACGATATATCTTGTCTGATGGAGTATAAAGGGTTATCACTGGTAGATGCATGCAATACAGTAGTAAAAGACAAGCTGGTAAAGATGGGAGGTGAAGGCGGCCTTATCGCTGTAAATGCAAAGGGGGAACATGAGTTTAGCTTCAATTCTGCCGGTATGTATCGTGCTATGCGCAATAGCGATGGTGCTGAAACAATCGCTTTCTATTCTAAATAGAAATAGCTGCTTGCACTTTTTTGGGTTTAAATAACCTGCGTATTCCTTTGTTCAAAGGCTCTTCATAAAACAGGTACAATATTAAAGATGCTGCTGTGCAAATTAAAAAAGTGGTAGTAACCAATAGTATTCTGTTCGCAATAAATCCTGATAAATAAGGCTTCGCTATATAGTCTATTATCAAAGTATGTACCAGGTAGAATGAGTACGACGTGCGCCCGAGAAATCCCAATAATTTTATAGAAAGTACTTTTTTTAAGTAAGAGCTTTCCATTACCAGGCCGTAGTACAGCATAGCTATCGGGAAGGGTAGTAACACATTGTTAAACAGTAATAACAGATCAGTATTCAGCTGTGGTTTGGAATAAATATAAGCCATGATACCGCAAATGACAGCTGTGAGCACGGTGCCTGCCAATGTCCACATCATACCCTTTGAGTGTTCAGTTCCGGATGCGTTCTTCTTACGTACAAGTAGTGCTACGAAAGCTCCTGTAAAAAAATTAATAAAATACCCAAAATAGGTTGTTGAGAATACAAACTCAGGTGTATGTAGAAAGCTTATATTTTGTTTCGAAATAAATAAAGCTATGATCGTCATTCCCACAGAAATAAGAAAAGGTATAAATAGATTATAGCGTGCGGTAAGGTATATGATCACTGGCGCAAAAGCATAGAAGCATTCCTCTACAGTCAGCGACCAACTTGGTTGAATGAGTATGGCCTCTTGGTTATGAAAGAGAGCATGAGTAAGGGTATAATTTTTCAATACTATGATTAGCGAATGATTATGCGCCAGTAATATAGCTATAGTAACGAGTAAGAAATAAACCGGGTATATCCTTGCAAACCTGTTAACGAAATAGTTTCTGAACCAATTTGTTGTCAGGTTTTTTCTGTGTAGTACAAATGAACAATTAAAAAACCGCTGAGCACGAAGAAAAAAGCCAAAACATTGATAACTACATGGCTCTCGGGTACAAATGGAAAGTGATCGAAAAATACTACCATAGCGCCAATAGCTCTTACTCCTGTAAGTGCCGGGTATTTTTCTCCGCCTATGTGTAGTTTTGGCATATTAGTCTCATTGAAAATACTGTAAATATTACAAAAACAGTTGCTTATATATTTTTTCATCTATTTTTACGCTTCATAAAAAGATAACTAAAGAGTAATGAGGCGTTTACCTTTGTCGCTACGGTATTTATTGCGCATATATATATTGGGTATTGTCTTTTTTACTTTTTTCAGGCTTGTTTTTCTTTTCAAAAGTCGGGTAGCGCTTGCACAAATACCTTTACTTATTACCTGCAAGGCCTTATTTATGGGCTTCCGTTTCGATACAGTTATCAGCGGCTATATATTGGCCCTGCCAATTGTTATACTCACCCTCGCTGACTTTGGCCGCTTTTTGTACAAACCAGTTCTCTTATGGGTCCATGTATTGCTTTGCATATTATTTTGTAACGGCTTTTTTTATTTGTGCAGCTGACGTCCCGTTTTTTCTGGCTTATAATAACCGTCTCAACTACAGCGTGCTCAACTGGACCGACTCTCCTATGTTCATGGCTAAGATGGTCTTTACTGAGTGGAGCTATCTTGTTTATTTATTACTCTTCATACTCGTCGCTGTTATTTATGTTTTGCGTGCCAATAAAATATATAAGCGCTTTAACTACGAATTTCGCTCGGATGTGCCTAAACCAAAATTCTGGATGCTTCCTATCTCGCTATTGGCAATGGCGCTCTTATTTATTGGTATCAGGGGCAGGGTAGAGCAGAAATCACCTATTATGGTAGGCACTGCATATTTCTCCAATTACGACCTTGCTAACCAGGCGGGGCTCAATCCTGTTTATACATTCATCAATAGCTGCTTCGAAGCCTTGAAGGATGAAAACAAATACCTGCACTTAATGAACGACCGGGAGGCGCTGAAAAACGTACAAGACTATTTGCATGTCGTACCTTCTAAATACAATTCACCTATCGCACGCTATGTCTCCGGTTATGTGCAGCCTGTTAAACACAATGTGGTCATCGTGCTTATGGAAGGCATGAGTGCTGGCTTTATGCGTCATGGAAATAATACCAAGGGCCTTACACCTGTGTTAGACAGCATTGCAGATAAAGGCTATTACTTCAGCAATTGCTACTCTGCGGGTGTGCATACTTTCAATGGCATATTTTCTACCCTCTATTCTTTTCCCGCGCTCATGGCGCGTCATACCATGGTGGGCGCTGTCATTCCGCACTATTCAGGACTGCCTTATGTAATGAAGCAATACGGTTATCAGAATGTTTATTTCACCACACACGACGAACAATTCGACAATGTGGGCGGCTTCCTTACTTCTAATTATTTCGACCGCATCGTTAGCCAGAAAGATTATCCTGCATCTGCAGTGGTAAGCGCTTTGGGCGTGCCCGATCATTTTATGTTCGACGAGGCCATACCCGTTTTCAATACCTATGCTGCAGCGCAAAAAACATTTTTCGCTTGTTTAATGACAGGCTCCAATCATGCACCATACACCGTTCCCGATGGTATTCCGTTTAC
>Ga0206886_1001_pt2 | contig 74907 bp, 72 predicted proteins | sample Alteio_BWOrgHeat_92_FD_152952 | JGI IMG/M metagenome (GOLD analysis project Ga0206886, IMG submission 152952) | Enriched cells from forest soil in Barre Woods Harvard Forest LTER site, Petersham, Massachusetts, United States - Alteio_BWOrgHeat_Nextera2 ... | reverse complement strand
TGCGGTGAGGGGCCAAATAATCGCTGCGTTTCCAGCGCCATTCATAAAGCGGCCAACCGGCCGCGAAATCACCCGTGAGCAATTTTACGAAACCCATATTCCAGCGGGCATCCGCATAATCCGGTGACAGCGCGAGGGCGCGCTCGTAGGAAGTGAGGGATTCTTCGTGACGGTTTAGTTCCTGCAAAAGAAAGCCGCGATTGTAATGGGCCTGGACAAAATCCGGTTTAAGGGCGATGGCACGGTCATAGGCTGTCAGGGCCTCATTGTGACGGCGCAAGCTCCGAAGGGCATTGCCGCGATTGTTGTGGGCATCGGCGAAATCAGGTTGCAGGGAAATGGCGCGGTCGTAAGAGGCAAGCGCGTCCTTATGTTGTTTTAGCGCGCGTAATGTGTTGCCGCGATTATTATGTGACCCCGCGCTGTCTGGCTGTAAGGCAATCGCGCGACCATAGGCTTTGAGTGCTTCGTCGTACCGTTCAAGCGCGCGCAGCACATTCCCGCGATTGTAATGAAGTTCAACAAAATTGGCACCGAGCGCTGCCGCCTGATCGTAGCAAGCCAAAGCGTCTTCGTTCCGGCCCAGCGCCTGTAAGGCCACGGCCCGGTTGTTATGCACTATGGGCTGGTCAGGATCATTGTGCAGGAGTTCGCGGTAAATAGACTCGGCTTCGGCATATTTACCGGCCTGGTGCAGCGCTTGAGCGTGGGCGAGACGATCCGTTGGTTGTTTTGACATAGGGGAATGCTAATATAAAAGAACTGGAGAGAAAAATGAATCGGCGCCTCTTTTTGAAACAAACTCTGGGTTTCGTATCCCTTGCCGCCATGGTGTGGGCTTTGCGCCCCCTTTCTGGATATGCGGCGGAAGAAGAAAAACTAGAAATCGTCAAAACCGATGCGGAATGGAAACAAATCCTTTCTGCCGAACAATATAACGTTTTACGGCGGCGCGGGACTGAGGCGCCTTATTCGAGTCCCTTGGAAAAAGAACATCGTGCCGGCACATTTTCTTGTGCCGGTTGTGATCTGCCTCTCTTTTCGAGCGATGCGAAATTCGAGAGCGGCACGGGATGGCCGAGTTTCACGGCGCCCTTGCCGGATGCGATACGTACCATGACCGATCACGAGATCATGTATCCGCGCACGGAAGTGCATTGCCGGCGCTGCGGTGGCCATCTTGGTCATGTGTTCGATGATGGACCACCGCCAACCGGCAAGCGCTATTGCATGAACGGTGTGGCGCTTAAATTTACGCCGGGAACGACTGGGCGTTAGTAGTCCCAGTGATCGAAGTCATCGCGGTTGTGGTAGTTGTGGTCATCGCTGTGCCAGGAATCGCGCTGCTTGGCATCGTAACGAAGATTTTCATCATCGCTGTAGCCACCACGCAAGCGATTGCCGTGATCGTCGTAATATTCATAATTGTTGGGGTAGTCGTAATAGGAGTAAGGACCTGCGCCCTCGCGATACTGGGCGCGTTGTGGCGGATAGGGATCGACGCAACCGGTGAGGCCGATGACGAAAGTTCCTATGATAGCGTAGGCCAGCCACTTTTGTTTTTCTGTTCGCATGTCTTCCTCCCGTTATTGTTTTGCGAACACTTAAACAAAAAGCGTATAGGAACTCTGCGCTATTTTACGAGCGCCGTATAAATTTCCTATAAGCGGCGAAGCTTAGCGCCAGTGATGATAGCCGCCACGGTAGCCACCGCCACCCTGGAAGACAAACCCGACCGAGGGTCCGGCGTAATAAGGTGGGTACTCATAATAGGAATAAGGCCCACCGTAATAGGCTGGAGCCGGTCCGGGTGCAGGTGCATAGGCGACCGGTGGTGGCGGCGGCGGTGGATAAGGTTCAACGACGCAGCCAGCGACGAAAACAGTCACAGCAGCTAGTGCTATGCATTTGGAGAATAGTCCGACAACTTGTTTTTGTTTTTGCATTACCGCCTCCCTGGATTAAGAATCGCAGAGAGATTATGCAGACCAAAGACGGCTGAACTATGACTAATTGTGGCAATTTGTAACGAAACTTGCCCCATCTTGCCTTATTGATAGGATCGCGCCTCCACTACGCCACAGAGTCTTCCGGTGCATATATGATAAAAGCCGATATCCTGATCGTGGGATCAGGATTGACGGGCGCAACTATCGCCCGCTTGCTTCACGATCACGGATATTCAGTGCGCGTGCTGGAGCGCCGCGCGCATCTCGGCGGCAATGTGCATGATTACCGTCATGAAAGCGGCATCTGGGTTCATAGCTATGGTCCGCATTATTTCCGAACCGCATCGGAGCGTATCTGGGAATTCGTCAATCGCTTTGCCAAATTCCGGCCCTTTGCAGCGGAGTTAAAAACGGTTGTCGACGGCAAGCTGGAGGATTGGCCGGTGACGGCTGAGTATCTCGAACGTATAGCCGGAACGGATTGGAAACCATCTTTCACCGGCACACCGAAAAATTTCGAGGAAGCGGCGCTCGCGCAGATGCCGCGGCCGATCTACGAAAAATTCGTGCGCGATTATACGGAAAAACAATGGGGCGTTCCCGCGGCGACTTTGGAAGCCGGACTGGCAGGACGCTTCGATGTGCGCACGGGACCCGATCGTCGGCTCAAGACCAGCACCTATCAGGGATTACCGGAGCAGGGCTATGCCGCCTTCATGCGCGAATTTCTTAAGGATATTCCAGTCGAAACCGGCGTCGATTATCTCGCGCATCGCAGCGAATTTACAGGGCAGAAATTGACCATCTTCACCGGCCCCATCGATGAATATTTTGGCTTCGATCTCGGTCATCTCGTTTATCGTGGACAGCGGCGCGAGCAGATCTGGATCGATGATGTGAAATTCAAGCATCCGGTGGTGCAGGTGAATTTTCCAGCCAAAGAAGCGGGCAGTTTCGTGCGCGAGATCGAATGGAAGCATATGATGCCGGGTGCGGATCTCGACAAAATCAACGGCACCTTGATTACACGCGAGCATCCCTTTACCCCGGAAATAACCGATCAGTTCGAATATCCGTTTCCCGATGAAGCCAATCGCCAGCTTTACGCGCGCTATGCCGAGCAGGCGGATAACATAGATGGGCTTGTGATTTGCGGCCGGCTTGGCGAATATCGCTATTACGATATGGATCAGGCGATTGGCCGTGCCATGGCGCTAGTCGATAAAGAGATTCTGAAGCAACTCCACAGCCCAGAAAAAAATGCTGCCCACTCGGGATAGGACCATCATGCGCCTTAAAATATTTACTGTTCATCACTTCATGCCCACGCAATGGGTAGCGAATGATATCTTTGCGCCCTTCGTGACGGGCATGAGCACAGCATCAAACCCGGCGCTGATTTCCGATGAGGGTGGCGACAACATCGCGCATGAAAACAGTTATGGCGAGATGCGGGCGCATTATTACGTCTGGAAAAATCTTCTTTCCGATTATGATTATGTGGGTTTTCAGCATTACCGGCGTAATTTTTTCTTCGATCAGATACCGGCGGCATCGCGAGACCAGCTGCTTACCGTTTTGCATCGGTTTGTTTTGCAAGACCATCGTCTGAATTTTATCGATATTAATCCTGAAGCCTTTGGCCTCTATCAGCGTTTTTTCCAGCAGTGTGACGTCACTGACATTGAATCAATCAAGGGATTTGTAGGCCGTCACGATATTATCGCCGTGCGCCCCATGCACACCTTGTTGAAAGAACAGTATGCGCAGGGGCATGTGTCGGCTGATTGGGATACCCTTGCGCGTCTCTTGCCGCAGCATTCCCGTTTTCAACGCATCCCCCAGCAGTTCACGTTTGATCTGCAGGCGCTTTATGTGTGCAACATGTTCATTATGAGTGCGGCCGAGTTTAACGAGTACATGACATTTTGGTGGGAGTTTATGACCGCCTTTGCCAAGGAGGTGAAACCTCACGCTGATCCCTACCAATCCCGCGTCTATGGATTTATCTCGGAGCGAATTTTCAGCTTTTATCTTTTTCAGCGCCGGATGGAGCTGCCGACCCTCCGCTTCGCTGAACTGCCGGTTATTACCTGCGGCACAATGAAGGCGTGAGTATGGTTAATGCGGTAATGCTCGTTTTGGCGGCAATGGGTTTAAAGCGGCGTTGTTAAGGCGCTCTATTTGCAGGCGTTTTTAGGTTGTGGAAGTCAAGTTCGACACGCCTGTGACCAGCCGCCGCACGTATATTTTATCGTTATTACCTGCTTGCCAAACTATACCCCCATCCCTACGATGCGCCCATGTAAGTCATCGTCCGTATATGGAGAGTCCAATGAAAAAAATATTATCACTCGCAGCGCTCGCGACGTTCCTTCTTGGCGGCAGCGCTCATGCAGCGACTCTCATCCTGGATGGTGATTTTGCAAATGCAAATCCCTCATTCGCGACTATCTTCAATGGCTCCTCATTTGGTCCCTGGAACGTCACATCAGGCAGCATCGATTTGATCGGTGGCTATTGGCAATCGCCAACTGTAGGCGGCGGCAGTGTCGATCTCGATGGCAAGTCACCAGGTTCGATCTCACAAGTCTTCAATGCGCCGGCGGGCAATTATATGTTGAACTTTTCTCTCTCCGGCAATCCGGATGGCGGAATTGGCACCAAATTTGTACAAGTGAGCGTTGGTGGAACGACCGAGACTTTTAGCTATAACGTTACAGCGGCAAATGCCCGTCCTTCATCCATGCTCTACGCCCCGGAATCGGTGGCGTTCAGTACCCCCGGTGGCCCCATTGCTCTTTCGTTCCTGAGCCTAGATGGCGCTGGCAGCTTCGGCGCAGTCGTCGGCGGCGTGTCGGTGGTATCTTCAGTTCCTCTACCGGCAAGCCTGATGTTGTTCATCAGCGGCTTGACAGGCTTGTTCTTTTTTGCCCGTCGTCGCCAACAGAACACCAAGATCTAAACCAGTTTTACACGACGCAGCCATGGCCAAGTTCTGCTAGTACCGCCGATAAGGTAGGTACTGGTGTGTATTAACTTAACCGCTTCTAGGCTTGCCAAATTGCGGTGTTCAAGCCTACTATCTTGTCAACGTTTTGATTTTTTTGAACAATTGGGGATGTCATGAAAAAAATGTTTGCTCTAGGGATTATAGCAATCCTCTTGTTCTCGGGCGCGGCTCATGCGGCCACCCTCATTCTCGATGGCGATTTCGCCAACGGTAATCCAGATTTCGCCACTTTCACGAGCGGGAATTCATTTGGTCCGTGGAATGTTACCAACGGCAGCGTCGATCTGATCGGCGGCTATTGGCAGAATCCGCTTCCCGGCCAAGGAAGCGTTGATCTGGATGGCTTTAATCCTGGCGGCATTCAGCAAACCTTCACGGCACCAGCCGGCAATTACACGCTCGACTTTTCTTTGTCCGGCAATCCGACTTTGGGCCTCGGCACAAAATTACTGCAAGTGAGTGTCGGAGGGACGACCAAGAATTTCAGCTACACGATTACGGGTGCAAATAGTCACGACAATATGCTCTATGTGCCAGAATCGTTGGCTTTCTCTACCCCCGGGGGACCCATCACTGTTTCTTTTCTTAGCCTTGATAGCGATCCAAACAGCCATGTCGGACCGGTTGTCGGCGATGTGTCCGTGGTATCCTCCGTTCCTCTGCCAGCTAGCCTTGTGCTCTTCGGCACCGGCTTGGCGGGATTGGTCCTTTTCACACGCAGACGTGCTGCCAAGGCCTAATCGCCTGCATAGCAGCGTAACCAATATAGATGGCCGTGGTTAACCTCGGCCATTTTTTTGCCTTTTTTTAACCAGTTTACCATGGTGTGATGAGCGGCCACTTTAGTGTCGCACCCGCTTATTAAACATTGCTATAAAACGATCCTCACATTTACGGTGAAATTGTGCTGCACTGTTTTTCAAACGGAGAGTCCAAATGACGAAGCAAATACTGTTACTCGCAACCGTGGTGTCTAGTCTTCTCACTGGCGCCGCCCATGCCGCCACCCTCGATATCTTTCTTGGCGCGACCCCTGGAAGTGTTTCCTACAGTGTAAGCGCAGCGCCGGTTGTCCAGAATATCGACATTGCCAATCCGGGGCCGAACAGCCTCGTTCGTGACAATAATTCCATTCTTCTGCCGCAAGGCTTCGAGAATGATAATTATGCCAAACCCCCCTTGGGAACCACGGGTGAGTATCTTGCCGTGACATCGAATTTTTCCAGTCCGCATACGGGCTCAGCGACCTTAACGCTCGCCTCGGGCGATCTGTTCGGTTTCACATGGGGTACCATTGATACCTACAACACGCTGACGATCACTGACTCCCGCCACGATGCCTTTGTCATTACGGGTGGCGACATCTCAAACAATCCGGCGATTTCCGCCAGCATGCTGGCGGCGCTTTATCCCGGAGGCTTTGCTGAAGGTGCATCGCAAACCCAGGTCGAAATAAAGGATAGCTTCGGTCACATCGTGAGCGCGCAGTTCCAAAGCAGCACCAACAGCTTTGAAGTTGGTGGTTTTTCAACTGGCGAGGCGCCCTTGCCGCCGGCACTGGTGCTGTTCGGTACAGGATTGCTGGGCTTGGCAGGATTCGCTTATCAGCGTCGCCAGTCCGCCAAAAGCTAACGGCTCTTAAAACCGGCTGAATAAAATGGCCGGCTTGTCCGGCCATTTTTATTGGGAGCGTTTGATCAGACCGGTTATGGCTGAGCCAGCAGTTTCCTGGCCTCGTCGATGCCGGGATAGTTGGCATCTTTGGCGGTGGCACTCTTCAGCTCGGCTTTGGCTTCGGCAACCTTGCCAGCCTTAATCAGGATGGCGCCGTAGTGATAATGTACCTGGGGCGGGAGCTTGCTACCGGTTGCAATGGCCCGTTCCATCGTGGTGCGCGCCTCTTCAATTTTATCTTGGCGGAAATAGACCCAGGCGAGCGTATCCAGAAAGAGCGGGTTGGATGTGGTGGTGAAACGTTCCGCCACATGCCGGGCTTTTTCGAGTGCCACGCTATCGTTGTAATCATAGTCGGCGATAATTTCGGCGAGATTGTTGGCAACAGGATCCATATCCGGATTGTGTGCAAGCATGTCGTCATAAAGCGCGATGGCCTCCTGATAATGTCCCATATCACCCAGAATTTGCGCCTCCATCAGCGTCGCACGCAAATCGCTCGGAGCCGCAGCGATGCCTTTTTTGAGTGTATCCAAAGCCTTGTCCGGCGCGTGATTGGAAAGAAACATGCGTGCGCGATCCAGATAAGGCTCAGGCCGGGACGAATTGGTGCTGATGGCGCTATCGAGGCTGGCCGCGGCCTGCTCTGTTTTTCCTGAATCCAGATAGCTTTCGCCAAGAATGGCACTGACATCCGCGCTTTTGATTTTCAGAGATTCGATATACTGCGTCGCTTCATCCATACGATTTTGGCTGCGATAGGTTTGAACAAGCGCCATAAGCGCCCGCTCCGCCAAGAGTGAGGAGGGATCGCCTTCGATGACCTGTTTGTACTGGGCAATGGCTTCCTCGGGATGGTCGGTCTTGGAAAGCAACATACCGCGTAAGAAAGTAGCCATTGGATGCTGGCCTTGAAGGCCATCTAAAACCTTGATGGCCGTTTCGGCCGTGTCCCATTTCTTGGTATCGAGCGCTATGCGTGCTGTGGCTTCCCAGCCCATGGAATATTGCGGTTCTGTCTTGGTGACGAGGAACAAAAGATCCATCGCGCGTTTGGTGTCGCCGTTGAGATGATACATTTGAGCCAGGCGCACTTTCGCAGCGAAATCCAACGGATCCGCCTCAATGGCCCGGTTGAGGGTATCGATCGCAAGATCCGGATGTCCTTGAATGAGGAAGGCCTCACCCAAAAGCTGCAATGCTTGCACTGCTTTTGGACGGTCGCGGACAATGCCACGCAAATCGATTACCGCGTTTTGGTAAAAACCATTATCGAATTCCAGGCGAGCCTTGAGAAAGCGGGCATCGAGATTGTTCGGATCGTTGTCCAAAACATCCTCGGCCAGTTTTCCTGCTGTGATCTTATCACCTTTGACATAATCAAGGCGGGCAAGGGCTGTGCGGGCATTGATGCCTTGTTTATCAAACTGATGCCCGCTGACGGTGTTGTTGAGAAAATTTTCGGCCCGGTCGGCTGCGTTGTGGGAGATATAAAGATCGACAAGCCAGGTATCGAGATCGGCGTTATCGGGGTTGGCCTGCATATAGCCACGAATTTCTTTTTCGGCAGCATCGACCCCGCGATGATCGCCGAGGAATGTAATAAACTCGTGTTTCATATCCCAATCGTCAGGTCTTTCCACAACTCCAGCGCGCAAAATGGCCTCGGCTTTATCGAGCTGTCCTGCCTTAAGATAGATATTGGCCAGATCGACACGGTAATGCGTTTCCTTAGGCGCCACTTTAAAGATGGCCTCGTAGGATTCGGCCGTTTTGTCCAAATCGTTGGAATGCTCGTAGATGTTGGATTTGAGAATGAGAAGCGGTAAATTACGGGGATTGCGGGCAATGCCGTCATCGATTGTAGCGAGCGCTTTTTTCTCATTACCCTGGGCTTCGTAAAGACCGGTCAGAACTGAAAAAGCGGTGACGTTGGCGGGATCTTTCTCAAGCGCAAAGCGGGCTTCCTTTTCCGTGCCAGGATAATCCTTGTCGCGAAGAAGGAGTGCCGCATGCAGAGCGTGAGCGCCGGGATCGTTCGGATCGTCAGTTAGCACCACCCCGATGCGTTTTTGCACTTGTTCGTATTGTTCAGCGGCTAGGTAGTATTCGGCAATTTTCAGTAAGGCCGGATGGAAGTGCGGGTTTTGTTGTACGGCGCGGGAAAATTGGTCGAAAGCGGCGCGATAATCACCTTGCGCATCACTCACAAGGCCAAGACGCCAGGCGACTTCAGGATCGGTGGGCATGATGCGGGCGGCGTTTTTATACTCGACGCGCGCTTTTTCATATTCGCCCTGATCGAGATACTGGTTGCCACGCTTGATATAGGCGGCTTCTTTTTCTGCCGGTTTACTGCAACCGGTAAGCAAAAGGCCGGCAACCAAGAAGACCGGCACCATTTTTATTGCGCGCAAAATCATCAATATTCACTAGAGCATCATGAGGAAAAGCCTTGGCATTACTGCATATTCTGGTGATGTCAGCAACAGCGTTAATTGGCGGAAGCTCCGGGAATAAAGCTTCTAACTTGTGGGTAGGAGAGTGCCAGAAAACCATTCAGCCGCTTGGCAGCGTCGGTTTCATTCTCTCCCTCCGCAAGCGGGGTGGTGAGACGGATCAAGGCCCCATCGGTACGGTGCATGGTAATCGAATCCTGCAGCAAATACCATTTGGCGATGGTGGTTTCAGTCAAATCGCGACCGCGTTCATCGAACCAATAGTAAACAAGCTGCGCCACTTCGCCGCGCCTGATCAAAAGACGCGTGAATTTAAGATTTTTTCCGCTCGGCAGTTGCAGGGTTTGCGTCCGACTGTTTTCGATCTGCCAGCCGCCGCCGGGAATGCAGTTCGAGGGCGAATGATTTTCAGCACCGGCCCGTTGACTGGCGAAATAGGCGATGTAGAGGTTAACCGACGGCCCTTTCGCGCGCGCGTAATTGGCAAGCCAGTAATCGCTGAGATGCAGAGATTCCAAAACATCCGGCGGAAGATTGTCCGACTGTCCGTGCCATTCGCCGATCGCAAGGGGAAAGGAGGAAAGCGGCGGGTGCGAAGGGATTATCTCATCGCGATGATTAATAAGATTGGTTCCGAACAAAAAAGAGAAAAACAGGACAATGATCAGCGCCGCGATGCCGGGTTTTTCCAGCGCTATGCGATTGCTGAATAAGCGCCCTTGTGCTCGCCCGAGATACTCATAACGGAAATGACCGCGTTTACCGATGCGTAACAGCAGCCATGTCTCACCCATGAGCAGGGCAACACAAACAAGAAAAATGCTCCAGCCTTCGAAATCATGGGTAAAGCCGGTCGCCATTTTCTCGCCCCACAAATCAACCGTGATACCGATAAAGGCAATGCGAAGAGAATTCAGGCCGATAGCGATGGGGATCGTCGAAAAAAACAGAACCAGCTTTTTCCACCACCGGTCTTTCAGCAAGAAGGCCACGAGATAGCCGAAGCTCATCAACGGGAACAGATAGCGCAATCCACTGCAGGCATCGACTACCTGCAGCTTGTAACCGCCGAGATCAATCACATTTCCTTGCTGGAAAACGGGAATTCCGGCGAGATCGAGCGGCCAGACACCGAGGCTCGACGACCAAAGCTGCAAACTTTGGGAAAGATTGGCCTGTAGCAAATGGGGCAAGGGGATCGCGAAGATCAGGTAAAACAAGGCTGGTGCGATTACGCGTGTTGCAGCGCGGCCTAAAAAAGCGAGGCTCAGTCCCGTCAGTGCGATGATCAACCCATACTCGGCCGCTGTATTAAAGGCCGATAATTGCGCCAGTAATTGTAGCAAACCAGCCACGGCAAGCCATGCAAGACCTTGCCAGGAAGGTTTAGCCGCAGGCTTATGTTCCACCAACAAATGCCAAGCCAGAAAAAGGGCGATGAAAGGAATAAGAATGCCGTGACTATATTCTTCCATCTGCCAGGCAACGAATAAATCAGCCAGGGCTGCGTGTTGGGAAATGAGGAGCAGGGCGAATGCGCCGCCGGCCCAAAGAAGGGGAAATTGCGCAGGGCCGCGCTTGGTTGCTGTCATTAGTTCTGCCTTTAATGTGGTTCTGTATTTAAAGCTACGTTCAGAGTTTTCCGCAAGCACGATGATAACAGCGGATTGCCCATTCATTGTTACAAATGGTTAATTGAGCGGGAAATCAGGCAGGAGCCGCAATTGCAGCCAGAACCCCTCGAGCTACAGCTTTCTTTGACAGGGTACACTGCCAAGTATCACTTACATCATAGCGTCCATGCTCCGCATACTTGTTTGCGGGAGAGCCACCACCGCAAAAGTCATAAAACTCACAACTTGATCTACAAAGTTCCACACCCGCTAAAATGGCATCTTGCAAACGCTTAGTTTTGGCGTTTGTTAAAAGTTCTTCTAACGTGGATTCTACTATATTTCCAATCACACCTCCGTTTTTTCGAGTTTCTATGCTCGTCAATAGCTCTGGCGAGAAAAAAGATACTGAGCCATCCATTCCGACCGATACGATGGAACCAAGCATGTTCTCCTGATTGTGTCGTTGAAATACATGGCCACTGTTCTGCCCCATTGCTAAAGAAGAAAGCACTTGCTCAATTTCTCGAATTCTAAGTGGTGTTTTTGAGGAAAAATTTCTTGCCGCAATTCGAAAAAAGAAACGTTCTACATTCATGAGGGAGGACTCATTATAAACCGTTGATGTTGTATTTGCACCCTCGGCCTCTTCAATGCTTAAGCCCCATTTTTCCGGATGGATGTCATGAATAAAATCATAAATTTGGTCTGCGTTAGCCAAGCTGTGTTCTGTGATTGTCGAAATAACAGTAAATGGAATATTTCGTTTTTTCAAAAAATCCATTCCGCGTAATGTTTGTTTAAGAGTACCATAGCCTTGTCGGTCTTTTCGGTAGAAATCATGAACGATTAGGGGGCCATCAATACTCAGGCCAACAGAAGACTTGGTTTCGGAAAGAAAGTCCGCCCAACTGTCATCAATTAGCATACCATTTGTTTGAAATTGAAAATGTGTTGGCTCAGTTCTCGCATCTGAAAACAGTTGGTACGCTTTATGATACCATTGAACAGGAATAGATAGAGGCTCTCCTGCATGCCAAAGCACAAGAGATTTTGAATCAAAGTATTCGGAATTTACAATATTTTCTGAGATGCTCGATAAGATGTGATCGGCCATGCGTCCTTTCGTGCGTCGCAAAGGAAGGTAACAATAAGAGCAATCGATATTGCAGAATGCAGTTGGCTGCACGACGAGTAACTGGATTGGCTGAATTGCATTTTCCATATATAAGGCCATCCGACCGCTTGCACTTAATGATCTACTTGCGAGTCCGCAGGACAAGTCAGCGAGTTAGAAAAACTGTTCACCAATATTTTTTATGTCTAAATCTCGCCGCCGCATTAATAGCCAGGAGCTGTTGGCCATGTGGTCCACGTGGTCCAGGTCGTCCATGTGGTCCACGTCTCCCAACCGACCGGTGGCTGACCATCTCGGTTTATGTGGGGAGTAATCATTTCTAGACTTTTTGCTAACCCGGGCCTCGTGCATGTCTGTTCTTCCAGTTTGTCCAGCGCCGCAGCAGCTTTTGATCCGACCACCAATTCTGCTGCCGATCTCAAATCTGCAAACGATCGACCGCTACGCAAGGTTGCAAGAGCTGTTGTGTGGTCCATTTTATCTCTCCAAAATGTTGCAGTAATAGAAACGCTTATCCGCAGCGCTGCTCATCATTTTTTAATTTAACTTTGCTCGAAAAGATGAGCGAATGCTGCTTTTGAATGTAAGAGTGCGGACAGTGTTTTCAACGCCTAAATTCATATACTTTAGATAGCGGTTAGGCCGATTTGCGTACTTTTTTGAAGCAACGATGATTTTATATATTTAAGCTATTTATTTTATATATTTACGAGATGCATAAAGAGGCGCATGACTTTTGTTTGGGTTAGGGATAAAAGTAGTCTTTGATAGTTCTTCTTGGTTTCAGTTGAAGTTATGTGAGCGAGGATATTATTGGGTATTAAACGACCGTAATTAGCATCCAGATAAGTAAAATGGTTTTTGTTGCATTTAACCTGAAATGGGCAATTGACGATGAGTGGAACGGAAAAACTATATATTAGCGCTTCACAAATTAGGGCAGCACGCGGATTGCTTTATTGGTCTCAAGAGGAGCTGGCGGAAGCTTCAAAACTTTCTATTGCCACTATCCGCAAAATCGAGAGCGGTCATATTTCGCCTCGCGACAAGACTATGGGCGCCATTATTTCGGCACTAGAACAGGCAAATATCGAATTTTTATCGATGGGTGTAAGGCTCAAAAATAATAACATCGTTTTACTGCAAGGCGATGATTGCTATCTGCAACTCCTAGACGATATTTATCATACAACAAAAAGCGGCAAACAGGAGGTTCTTTTTATGTATGCAGACAATAGACTTGTTAATGAAGAAGAGATTGAAAGTCTAGTTAGGATAAGAAAAAATGGGGTAAAATGGAGATTTTTATCCGAGGAAGGCAATACACATATACATTATCCTCTCGAAGAATTCCGGTGGCTTCCCAAAAAATTTTTTAAAAGAAACATTCAAATAATTTATAGCAGTAAAATCGCTCTAGGTTTTAAAATTGATAAAGCACGTAATTTGACGACAGAAATACTCATTATCGACAGCGCGCCGCTGGCTGAATCCACCAGAAATGCATTTGAGTTCATATGGGAAGGTTGTCGGAAACCGACCTTTAGCACGGCGCCGAAGATTTACGAGTAAAGTAATCAAAAATCGGAATGGGATGAATGTACCTGTGTTAGAAATTTAAGATTTGCCATTCGAGGTAGGCGGGATTTTTAATATTTTTGTCGTCCGCATAAAAAATTGTTCTGTAAGTTTCTTTATCAAATAATATGGTACCGGCAGGGGCCGCAAAAATGTGTGGATGGCAGCGCCAACATTGCGCTCTTTCACAGCTTTGATAAGCAAGCGCCATTGTAGGCGGCAATCGACGCTTAGAAAATGTTGCCGCAAGGCGGTTTTATCGGAAGGGGTTAGTCCCGGAATTTTACCAAGCGCGTAATCGCAATCGCGCAAATTGTGCAGATCATCTTCGGAATGTTGCCCGCTGAGGGAGTTTGAACGCAGCACGGAAACGTAACCTTGTGTGGGTGCCAGATAAAGCCGGGCGCCAAATGCAAGGGCGCGGGCGTAAAGCTCGTAATCCTCGCCGAGGCGCATATGTTCCTGATAGCGGATATTGTGTTTATCAAGAAATTCGCGGCGCATCAGAGGCTTGATAAAGCCAAGTTCGCCGCGCGGGCGCTGGGGATCGGTGACGTTGGAGGAGGCGAATTCGGCAAAGTTTATTTGGCGGGGCTGGGACAGGGCTTCGCCAAGGAGGCTTTTGCGTGGACCATCAATGTTGCTTTCAGAAACCTGGCCGGCATCATCTGCAATAAGATCGGCGTGGTCAGCGAGTGTGAGAAGAGATTTTAATCGTCCCGGCACAAAAAAATCATCGGCATCAAGAATGCCGATCCAGGGCGCCGTGCTTTCTTTAATGCCGCGATTGCGAGCGGCCGAAGGTCCGGCATTTTTTGGTTGGACGAGAATTTTAAGACGGCCGCTGCCATCGTCGGCAGCGCGCGCCGCATCTTTAGTGCCATCGGTCGAAGCATCGTCGATCACGATGACTTCAGAAGCTTCGGGCTCCGCTAATGCCGAGCGCACGGCGCGACCGATTGTGCCTGCGGCATTATGGGCAGCGATGAGAATAGCGGTGTATGCGTTTGGCATATCTTATGGGTAGCCTCCATTGTCCAATGATTCAATGCATTTAACGTCCTCGCGATAGTATTTGATGTTCTTTGCGCAGCGATTGTTGGGCACGTCTGTAAGGAAAATGGGTTCGTGCCGCCATAATCAGGCCGCACCTTTCCTGTTCGATGGCCGGCATGCGCTGGGCTGATAACACAAGAATTCTAGCGATCTTTGCCGTCGTGCTGTTGCATGTCGCGGCGAGCGTCGTGAATGGCGTGGATGATCTGCATAGTTACCAATGGTGGGTCGGCAATGTTTATGACTCGCTCTCGCGTTGGTGCGTGCCGGTTTTTGTGATGCTAAGCGGTGCCTTGCTGCTGTCGGACGATAAAAATGAATCACTATCGGTATTTTATAAAAAGCGCGCGCTGCGCTTGCTGATCCCGTTGCTATTCTGGACCGCTTTTTATTCCGGCTGGACCTTCACGAAAGGTCTGATGAGGGGAGATGCGCCATCGCTAATGGACCTTGTACGAAATATTTTGATCGGTAAACCCTATTTCCATATGTGGTTTCTTTATATGATTGTGGGGCTTTATTTTTTTACGCCCTATCTCAGAATTCTTGTGCGCAATACGAAAAAAAGAGATTTGCTTTTGCTGACCATTTCCATGTTTTTTATCGCGGCGGTCGAGGACATATATGGTGCGCGGCATGCCAAAGCCTATCCGCCCTTCATTGGTTTCTTTTTAGGATTTATCCCCTATTTTATTGCCGGAATTTTGATCCGAAAATCGACCTGGCGGCCAAACATGCTTCTGTTAGCTGGCATTTTCGTATTTTCTGTTTATTTTACGGCGATGGGAAATTTTTTGTTTCCGCGGGCTTATGAAATGTGGAAGGGATTTTATTTTTATGACTATCTGAGCGTCACGGTAATTCCCATGTCGATCAGCGTCATGTTTATGCTGAAGAAGGCGACGGTGCCCATCGTCAGCAAACAATTCACCGAAACCATGGCCGGGCTTACGCTTGGGATATATCTCGTGCATCCCATGATATTGGAGTTGTTTGCCCATTTTCATATTGTGGCGACGACCTTTAACCCACTGTTCTTTATCCCGCTTATGACGCTTTTTGTATTCGGAATTTCGGCGGTGATCGCGCTGGCAATCCGGTCTGTGCCCTATCTGCGGCGGACGGTTTAGCGCTAAGCAGGAAACCCGTATTTTTCTGCTATTTTCTGAATTTGCTCGTCATTACCGCCTTGCAAAACATTGCTGAACCAGAGGCCCTGATCCTGCGAGCCGCGCCAGGTCAGCACTTCGCGCCAGTAACCCACGGTTTTGTAAGTGGCGCCATTGCGGCGGCCGATCCAGTAGAGCCAGATATCATCGCCGTGAGGGCAGAGGCTTAAGGCGGCGGCGCGATCTTCCGGCGTGTGTTTTAAAATGCCGGGCGGATAAAGCACGCCGCCAACGCCAGTGGGGAAAATGAGTTTCGATTTTTCGCGTTCGCGAATATCGAGCAGCCAATTCTTGTAAAGCTGGAAGCGGCTTTGCGTATCGAGGGTGATTTTATTGGCGCGATGGCAAGTCACGATAGGCTCGGCTGGATTATAGCCTTTCACAAGATCCTCCAGCCAGGTCGGGCGGTAATAAACTTCATCGTCAGCAGTTACGATGAAGGCATCCGGAAAGGCATCGAGAGCTGGCAGAATTTTTTTGTAGGATTTGGTGTTTTCCGCGGCACGTATTTCGAGGCCTGCGGTTTTCAAATCAGTCACTTCTTTTGGCAGGAGCGCCATATCTTCGGGGGCGATCCAGAGGATCGTATGATCGGCTTTTACAGTCTGCCGCAGAAGACTGCGCAAAGTCAGGGCTAAATCTGGAAAGCGCGGCGGGTAAGAGGTTAGCGAAACAACAAGCTGGGCCGGCAGATTATGAGGCCGCGGGTTTACACCAAATCGCCAATCCCAGGCGACGCGCGCCTGCGCATAGCGGGAACGCGCAATATCGCGGATGACGTAATAATAATGGACGATGCGCCACCCGATCGAATGGCCGATTTGCTTTAATAATTTCATGCGGCAGGTTTGCTGACGCGATAAACGCATTCTTCTTCATTGAGGCCAAAGCGATTGGCGCGGCCACCGAAATTATCGTTTTCGGCATACCAGTTATGCAGCTCGACCTTAAATCCAGCCTGTGAGAGACGGTCTACATAATCTTTCGCGTAAATTCTTACATGATCATTCTGGCCGAAAGCAATTTCGCGGCCTTCGGGTGTGTTGATGGTGAAATCCTCATAAGTGCTTTCGAGCGCCAGCGACATCGGCACCTGCAGAATGGCCCAGCCGCCGGGTTTCAGCACGCGGTAAAGCTCGCTCATCGCTTTGCGATCGTCGATGACATGCTCCAACACGTGATTGCAGATAATTGAATCGAACGAGTTATCGGGATAGCGGATATCGGTAATATCCACTTTGGCCATGACATTGTCGGCCATGAGATCGGCCGTTAGATAATCGATATTCGCTTTGCCGGTCAGAACATTTCTCACGCGAACCTCGGGGGCGATGTGCAGAACTTTTTGCGGCTTGCTGAAAATCTCGGTTTTGTGGACCAGATGCAGATAAAGCAACCGCTCACGATCGAAAGAGTCACAAACGGGACACAAGGTATTTAGACGATAGCCTCCGCCAACTACTTTTTTCTCCGTCAAGACCGGGAAAGTAAGGCCATAAGGAAGAAATCTGCCCAGACGTGATTTGCAGAAAGGGCATAAATGACGAAGTCCAAAAAACCGAATCTTTTTATAAGCCAGTCTAATCCTGGGCCTTAAACGTGACGGGATCATGGCTTTGAGGATTTTTTTTATTTTATTCTTCATGACCGCGACCCATTCAGGTTCTTTTTTGAACTGATCCCACGAGGCGGGAACACATGCCACCCATACCAAGAATGCTGGCCATAAGTTTCAGCATGCCAATACCACCGGCGATATCGCCCTTTTGAAGCATTTTTCGTGCATGCCACACAAGCGGGCGACATGCCGCATGCAGGATGTCTCGCCCATAGGCATTGGCCCTATAGCATGCACCCAGACTATCGATCCAGCCGCTATTATCGGCCAGAATCCGCCAGGGCAGGGCCTGCCGGATAACCGCTTCCGCCAGCCCTATTTCCTCGGGCCGTGCAGGGGAAGGGCTCAGGCTGGCGGCCTGGCGCAGATCCTCGATAGCCTCGGGCCACATAGCCCGTTCAGCCGAGATGCAGGCGCGCTCCAGCAAGGCTGCCCGTTTGGCGAGAGGGGCATCCCAATTACGGGCAAAAGTCGGCGTAAACTCCTCCAGGCGATAATTCTCGCGGATGCCCGTAATAATCGTTTGCCCGTATTCGAGCCATTTTTGGGCATTTGCCCTGGCGGCAAAGGAGCCGGCCTGTGTGCCGCGCTGGGCTTCATGCGCGCGCTGAAAAAAAATCACCTCAGGAACGTAAACCGCTTTGGCGCTGCGCGCGAGGCGAATGGCCATTTCGTGATCCTGCGAGCGGATGAGATCTTCGCGAAACGGGCCGAGTTTTTCATAAAGCGAGCGGCGCACCAGCATCGCATACTGGAAAGTGAACATTTCTTCGAGAAATTGAAGGTGAATATCGGGTTCGCCCTCACGCAGCCAGTAAGTCGGCGGCGTATAGATGCGGCCTGCTTTGGTATCGCGGAATATTTTGAATGTGCCGTAAGAAAAACCGGCGGTATCATCGGCATCGAGCGCTGAAGCAAGATACTCGAGACCATCGGCAGCGGCGATATCATCATCATCGCAGATCCACACATAATCGGATTGGCAATGCGTAAGGCCCACATTGATCGCGCTCGCTTTGCCGCCATTGGCTTTGTTCACAAGCATTACACGATCGCCAAAAGCCTGCACGATGCTTTCGGTATTATCGGTCGAGCCATCATTGACGATGATGATCTGCTGCAACGGGCGCGATTGCTTGAGAAGACTTTCGATACACTCCCTCAACATCGCGGCGCGATTGTAGGTGGGAATGATGGCCGCGGTGGAAGAGGGCATATATTATCCGTTGTTTTTCAGCCTACCTGCGGCTGCCAATAAGGCTTTTTCGTGGGCATCGATCTGGAATGAAAAATCCATCTCGGGACGTTGTGCGTGGGCCAACGCAGCGGCCGAAAATTCGGCATAATAATTATCATCCTGCCATAGCTTGCGTATGGCTTCGACCCAGTTATCGATGGGGCTCTCGGGGTCGAGCAGAATACCGCCGGGGCCGACGGATTCCGGCAATGCGCCACGGTTCGATGCCACCACCGGTATGCCGCTGATTTGCGCTTCGGTAACTACTCGACCGTAGGTTTCTTCCGCAATGCTGGGCACAAGAAGGATTCGGCATTTACCGTATACTTTCGCCATATCCTCCTGCGATGGGAAAAATGTCACGTTGGGAAGCGAGCGTAATTCATCCATCAGTTTTTGATGTTGCTCGGGAGAAAGGGTCCATCCTTCGACAAACGAAAATGGGATATCCGGACAAAGGCGGGCAATTTTCAGGGCGATTTCAAGCCCCTTGCGAGAATGGGGATTTACGAAAGTCACATTTTCCCGCGTTGTTTTTGTCCGGTATTTCTCCGTCGCAATGAAGGGATAAATTATTACCGAGCTGGTTCCAAACGCACCATGATATTTTTTGGCCGTAAATTGCGAATTTGCTACACAGGGTATAGTGCCAAGCTCCGCAAAATTTCCGCCTTGAGCGTGAAAAGCGACATCGTGCAATTGCACAAGCATGGGTATCCCCGTTGGCCGCGCGGCCTCTGCCAACGGCACAACGTTCCCTGTCATAAGAACAATCAAATCGGGTTTCTCTCTTGTCGAAACATATTTGATGGCTTGCGCGGGAAACCATGTGCGCCAGACGGGATAACCCAAGCCAGTATCCCGAGATATATTGCAGCCATGTAATGCCTTATTGATTTGCATTTTCAGACGGCAAATCCACCCGAACATTCCTCCCGGCATTACTTTAACGAGGAGAGAAACCTTATAGCCCTTTTTGATTAAAGCATGACAAAGCTGGTCGGTAGCGGTTTGCACGCCACCGTATAATTGTGGGAAATAAAGTTGTGCGGCAACGAATAGTATTTTCACCCAGAAAGTCCTAGTTAGCTTTTTTCATGCATACAGAAATATACTTTAATGCGCCTAAAGCACAAAATCTCATCATGTCTTTATATGAAAAACCTAACTCTGGTATAAATTTATTTTCACCCGCGAGGATCTCCCACACCGTGTTTTTTAGGTCCCAATAGCCTGGACGACAAAGGTTGGGATCATTAAAAAAATGCTTGGCATAGACAGCGCCTCGTCCGATCATGTAATGCCTCAAAAGTTTGTGGCCGACAGGAATAGTTTTTCTCCCGTGGTAATGGTGCACGACCATATCCGGAACATACTCAATGGTTATACCCGCAAGATAGGCGCGAAAAATAAAATCAGTTTCTTCTCCGGCGGGGATGCTTGTGCCTGCGCCAAGGCGTTCATCATATAGGCCAAGCTGCTCGACGACGATGCGGCGCATTGTCATGTTACATCCACCGATACAGTAGCCGAGGCTTGTGTGCCGTGCCGAATTCATCAGCTTGTTCCAGCGCATTGGTTTGAGGTCGGTTTTGATTGATAAGGGAAGATCAGAAGGGTCTCCAAGCTCAATACGGCCGCCGCGTATGATAGTTTCGGTATCGGCAGCATCGTGCCTCAGCAGGTCCGCTATGTAATTTTCACTGAGCCGACAATCATCATCCGTAAGTGCCAGAAGATCGCCGCGCGCGGCACGAAACCCGCAATTGTGGGCTTTTGCGATTCCCGCCCTGGCTTCGAATTGCAAGTTAAGCGGAAAAGCGGCTCGGCTCGCCCAGTCGCGCACAAGTGTCGATGTATTGTCACTCGATCCGTTATCAACCACAATAATTTCAGCGTCTACTGGCGCCGCATGCGCAAGTGATTGTGCGATTGAATCCAGGCACGGAATGATTGCGTGAGAGCGGTTCCGTGTACAAACGATAACGGAAAGTTTCATGCGTATTTTTTTGTTGTTTTATTAGGCTTCAGGTCCTTGGTAACGCATGCCTTAAAACACGTTTTCCTGCAACTGCTGTTTGTCTTAATGTTTCCCGGCCTTGCGAGAATAAACTCATGATTATCGCGGTTATGGCGTAGGATAAGACAAGTCCTCCTACCAGAAGGATAATTCGTTCTGCTTCCACCCATTTGGCGTAAACCATCAAAGCGAGGGCAGCGCCAATATTGCTAACAGCCTGTGGAAAAACTGTAAGAAGCATGGCTTTTAATTTCACGGGTCCTCGCCGTGTCACATACCACCATAAAAACGGCGTGCGCAGGCATTCGCTGATGGCATAGGCAATCGCCACGCCTTTGGGGCCGTAAGGCAATCCAATTACGAAAGCCGCAATACACGTGACCGCGTTTACAGTAGCCCAGCGTGCTAATTCGCCTGATCGGCCTTGACTGATGAGCAAGCAGCCATAGGAAGAATTGAGCACCTGCAAAAGACCGGCAATGGCTAATGGTTCGAAAATGGACGCTGTGCCTGCCCATTGTTTTCCGAGCAAAAAAGGCACCAGCGTGTCGTCAAGAACCAGCGCCCATATAATTCCAGGCCACGCTGCCAGAGTAAGTTGGGCTATTGTTTTGAGAAAAATGTCACGATAGCGTTCAGGTTCGGTTGTTAAGCGAGAAAGCACAGGGATCATCGTGCTCGTAACCGGGCCGACGATCCGCTGAATAGGGAACAGCAAAAGCTTATACGCGCGATCATAAAGGCCGAGATCGTAGTCGCCCCAGCGGCGGCCGATGAGGATGTTGTCCATGTTGGTGGCGAAGAAACCGGCAAGGCTGCCGATGGTGAGATTGGCGCCGAATTTAAACATGCTGTGTACGCTTGGGGTCATGCGAGGCGTTGATGGCCGCCAGCCCGAGGCAAACCAGATGCAGATGACGGGGATTATGCTTCCGGCGGCCATGCCTGCGTAAAGTGACCAATAGCCTCCATATACGAGCGCCCAGAGGATTGAAACTGCCAGTGCGCTGACGGTTCCGGCTACATTGATAAGGGCCAGCACGCCGAATTCCATGCGGCGGGTAAGGATGGCGGTGTGCTGGTTGCCTGTGGCGCCGAGAAGGATGAGAAAGGCCATTGCAATTGTCAGAGGAACAACGCGTGGCTCGTGATAATACCAGCCGACCAGCGGGCTGAGCACGATCAGGATAAGCGTCAGCGCCGCGCCCATAACCATATTAATCCAGAAAATCGTGTTGGCTTCTTCGTGATTGAGCGTTTCTTTCTGGACGGTCGCCGAGGTGAAGCCGAGATCGAGGATGAGTATGACAAAGCCATAAACGGGCCCCGTCATGGCGATCAAGCCGAAATCGGATGGCGATAAAAGGCGCGACAGGACGATGACGGAAACGACTTGTCCCAGAATTTTGACAAGCTGTATCACCCCGGAATTAAAAATCCCGGAGGCTATGTGATGGCCCATTTCCTTATGGCGCGGTTCGAAATTGTGATCGGTCATAAGGGGGAGGCCGTCAGTTTCATCTCGGTTTGTTCCTTTGTGGCCAGGAGGGGATTCACGGAAAAGAACATCAGACAGCCAATGCCGAAGGGCCCCAGAAAATCCACTTCGGCAAAGGCGCGGAACAGAAACATGAAAGCCATGCCGAGGCAGAAAAAGGCTTTGGCGCTGGAGCCATGCAGGAGTGCGTAGCGCAAGCTCTTCGTGCAATTCGAAATGATCATATAAATCATCCAGAAAAGCCCGACGAACCCAAGATCGGCGAAAGTCTGAATATACAGATTATGAAAATGGAAGCCGTTGCGGGCATTAATGCCGAATTTGAACCAGTAAGTCTCGGCAGCCTGCCGGCCCACCACCCAGAAAGCACTGTATCCAACACCACCGACGGGATTTAGGAGACCGTTTTTTATGCCCTCGGCCCATAAATAAGTACGGCCGGTGAGGGTTGCATCCTTGCCCATCAATTTGAGGGAGAAAGCCGCTCCCCCCATATAAATACCCGCAAGCAATGTGATGGATACGACGAATATGACAAAGGAAAGGGCGGTTTTGCGGTTGCGTGGAGAAAAACGCACAACGCGATAAATTCCATATACGGCAAACAAGGTTGCTACCAAAGTGGCAATCGCCGTGCCGGAACGGCTGAGATAAAGGCATAGGCATGCAAAAAGCAGCGGACAGATCGAATAAAGAAATTTTTGCAGCTTCCCGCTTTTCGTGAAAAGAAAAACCAGCGAGGCGAACATGCCGACTTCTGCATAGAGCCCGACCTGATTTTTCGATCCGAACATACCAATGAGCGCGTAGCTTTCGCTGAACGCATCCTTGCCATAACGGCCGCTAATGATCGTGGTTATGAGTACGAGGGTTGTTCCGACGATCATGCCTTTGATGAGAGATTCCGTGCGCACGATGCGAACCATAACAATCGCGCACAGGATCATGGTAAAAAATTCGACGGCGGCATGAATGGTAATTCCGGGATAATCGGACCACAGCGTGGTCAGAATGCAGTAAGATGCAAAGCCAATCGCCGGATAAATATCCTTCGACGGTTTTAAAATAAAATGGCCTTTAAAAATAACGCGCGACAGCCACATCGCATAGAGCAGCAAGATGGGATAAACGCCGTACAATCCTGAATAAGCCATGATAAGAACCGTCATGGCGACCGAGGGGATGGCGTACAGATCCCGCAATTTCGGATAATCCGTAAGTTTGTTTTCCTGAAAGCGCGGCCGCGCCGGTAGTTTGCCGGGCGCGTTATTAAGGGGAGGGATTTGTGGCTTGCTAAGCATTGGATAACACTACCAGAAAAGCTTCGTAGCGGTCTAACTGCCCGCCAATTGCGTCAATTGCGAGGCCATTTAAAAAGCCTTTTCATTCGCACCCATACAGGCCTCCATAAATGCAAGGCCGCCGGCGGATATTCGGCGATGGCGTTGGCGCAGGCTTTAAGATCGCGCGCTTTAATGGCATCGACCAGTTTAATGAAAGCGCGCGCTTCCCGGACGGCGTAGTTCCGCCGTTTTTGCGCACGGGCAGCTGCCAGATCAAGTTTATGGTGCGCAAGAAACTTTTTGTCGCCGTCGGCAATGCGCTCCAGATCGGCGAGCGTCAGCCGGTGCGAAATCGAGCCTGCTCGCACGGTATAAAGATAGCCCGGTGTGCCGACAACCGCGCAACGGCCTCCGCTCGCCAGCGCCTCGCACATAAGCAGGTAATCTTCGCCGATGCGCAAAGCGGGATCGTAACGCAGTTCGTGTTTACGCAAAAATTCGGTTTTGAAAATCGGCTTAAGGTAGCCAAGTGCCGATCCGCCCAGAAAGCAATGATTGCCATCGATAAAATTCGCGAGCGTGAGAACGGAAAAACGGGAAAATTGATGGGGAGCAAACATCGGATATGTCGATTGGTCCGCTTCGCGGTAAATATTGATGTTATCGACAACGATATCGGCATCAATGGCCCGTGCACGCGTGAGGCATAGCAACAACCGGTTCGGCAAAAAAGCATCGTCACCATCAAGGACGGCGATCCAGGGCGCGCTCGCCATCGCAAATCCGGCATTGCGCGCCACACTCGGACCGCCATTTTGTGACAAAGTTAGAAGTTTCACGCGTGGATCGCCAATACCGGACACAATCCCCGAAGTATTATCAGTGGAGGCATCGTTGACGACGATGATCTCGACAGCCGCATTCTGCCATTCAAGCGCGCTGCGGATCGCGCGCTCGATATAGGCTTCGGCGTTATAGGCGGCGATAACAACAGAAATTTCGGCGGACATGATGCTATCCTACGGCAAGTCTAGGTTGTTTGCGTTTCAATAATTGTACGCCGCGTTGAGCGCAATAGTTTGCGTGCAGGAAGTTCAACGTAATGGAACATGGCGGCCGCGATAACGGCAATAAAAATAAGTGCGAAACCCATAACGAACCAGGACGAGACAGGAATATGACGTAGGCGAACTATATTTTTGACCAAGGCCCACGCTGGGCCATGTGTCATATATATCGAATAACTAATCTCACCAAAATAAACTGGAATTGGAGTTGCCAGAAAACGTCCCAGTATATCGTTCTCGTTTGCCAATACAGTTATTAGGACCGCGAAAAGGGCGGCATACAGCTCCATGTGTTCGCCGGAAACCAGATAGCAACTTGCGACCAGTAGGCTAGCAACAAACAGACCAGAAAAACGGATTATGCGTCGACTGAAATTTATATTTGTATGTAAATCATAGCAGATCATGCCAAGAGCAAATTCCGGGCATATGCGCAAGAGTGGGTTATCGTTTGCTATTAGTGCAATCATTACTAGAGAGCATACCGCAATTATCGCGCGAGCCGGATTGTTAGATCGAGATAGGCAAAAAGCGGCACAAGGATAGAGGAGATAGGCAAACCATTCGGCTGAAACTGACCAAGCGGGCACATTTGGGGTAGGGATATTGAACCAGCCATGTACAAGTAAGAGGCTGGCTATAATTGACGAACTGCTAAACGCATTAGCATCCTTCGGTGCATGGTGAAGAATTAACATTGCCGCATTCGAATAAAATAACATAATAACGAGTGTCAAAAAATGAACGGGGTAAATACGTGCAAAACGGTTGCGTATAAATCCGGCATAATCGCTTTTAGAAATTTTTTCGGAAAATTTCGTACTGTATATATGATGAATAATAAAACCACTCAGAACGAAAAAAAGATCTACACCTAGATAACCATGATAAACGATTGGGCGAAAGAACGGCACCCACGATCCAGAATCCTTTGATAGGTGGAATGCCACGACGCCAAATACTGCGAAGGCGCGCAATCTCGTCAAGGCTCTAAAAAACTTTTTTTGTTCTTGTTTATCCATACTGCTCGATTTCTTGTTTGCCGAGTAACCGGGCGACAACCCCGGCATGCATGGCCCCGCGCAGAAACCAGAAATTCATACGCGCAGGCTGCATTATATGGGGCACCATCATAACAAAGCAAAACAAGGATTTAACCGAGGCCAGAGTGATGTTTTTGGCGCGCGTAAGCGGTTCCGTGCCTTGTTTTTCAAGCAGCAGAAAGCCGTGGGTCTGGCCGCCACGGAAATGCCGGTTGATCAGCCAGCGTAGGCTGGCGCGCTCTTTCGGCACAATTTCAGTGGCTACGGCATCCGGCGCATAGGCAATTGTTCCACCGGCTTGATGCAGGGCAGTGAAAAAAACGGTGTCTTCGCCGCCCGTGCGGCCCAAATCCTTTCGAAAGCGCAGTGTACCTATAGCGGATTTTTGAAGAAGCGAGTTGCCGCTATAGCCGGTGATAATCTCGCCACGTACCCATACCGGTATTACGGAATGAAAATCGCCCCTGCGCATCCAGGCGGGAGCATCTGGCCCATAAAGGGCATGGACCGGCCCCAGTACGGCGGCGGGTTTGCTGCTTTCCATTACGGTCATGAGGACGTTAAGCCAGTTTGGTTCCGCAAGCTCGTCATCGTCGATGAAGGCGATCAGGGGTGCCGTGGCAGCATCAAGGCAGGCATTGCGGGCGATGGAGATATTGCGGGCGGGAGCATGAATGTAAGTAACATTCAATGCGCATTCGCTTGCGGCGGCCTCGACAAGCGGCTGTGCGCTTGGTTTTTCGTCATTGTCGGCAACGATGATGCGGATTTGCCAATCGGGTTTGAGCTTAAGGCTTGCTAACGATCGCATAGTTTCTGCCACATGCGGGCGGCGATAGGTACAAATGCAGATATCGATATTCATCGCGGGCGTTTCCGTAAATAGTCAATCATTTCCATCCAAAAGCCCACCGACCAGCCAAAATGCATAATCATGGCGGCAGGTCCGGCAAGGGCGATTACTCCATTATGGGCTCGTCTCCCAAGAGCAATACCATAGCCCAGACAAAAAACGGCCCAGATCGCCAAAGGTAATAAGGCAATAGGTATAAACGGTGTCAGCAAAGCCAATAGAGCAGCCGGTAGCACGGCAGCGGGGGCCATCTGGCGCAATTTTGGCATGGCGCGATGTTTGAGGATGGTGCGCGCGCGGCCCTTGCCGTGGCGGATATATTGGAAAAACAGCGCAACCGGCGAAGAGCGGGGATAGTAAATCGCCAGGGTTTTACCCGTCATCCAGATTTTGTGACTGGATTGTCGGAGACGCAGATCAAGTTCGGCATCTTCATTATGAGAAAAAGTCTCATCATAACCGCCAACTTCGCGAAACGCGACAATGCGCATCAGCGCGTGATGACCGTGGTCCGTCCAGAAGCCATTCCCGCCGGCGATGCGATGAGCCGAGCCACCATTGCCGAGAAGCGAATTTTGCGCGGCAGCGACGGCCAGCTGAAATCCGCTTTTGCCTTCCGTTTTCATCGCGACCACAACGGAATCGGCACCGGTCTTTTCGGCTTCATCGATGAGAGCATTGCAATAATCATCCGGATAATCGGCATGGGCATCGATGCGGATAAGAAATGCGGCGCCTTCGCCATAAGTTGCAACAGCAAGATTAATGGCGGCGGCCTGCAGGCGTTTCGGGTTTTCCAGAAACACAATGTTGTTGTGCTTTTGTGCCAATTCACGTGCGATGTGTGGCGTGCGATCCGAACTGCCGCCATCGGCGATGACGATACGCATCGGCAGGTTGCGACTGGTGGCCACGAGTTTTTCAGCCAGTGCTTCGATATAGAGTTCCTCATTGAGGCAAGGAATGACCGCCAAAATACGCTCAACCATGCGCTTCCTCGCTTAAGGAACGCATATAATCGACCAGCGCCTTGCAATCATTCGCGTCACAAACCCATGTGGCGCGCGGCACTTGTGCGGCAGCCTCGGCAAGTGCCCAGTATTTTTCGGGTGTCAGATTTTTGAAAAATTCGGCCAATGAATTACTGAGTGGCTCTTTTAAGGGAACACCGATACCGAGACGTTTGATAAAATGCCCCGTTTCAACTGCATCAATTGCAATCGGGACGCAATTGTAAGCACCACCTTCGTATAGGCGATTGGGTAGCAGCCATGATGAATTGAGGCCTTCCTCGAACATATCGATCGCCCAGCTGAAATGAGCGCTGCCATACATGGCACCAAGATCTTCGGGCTTGTAAGGCCCGAGAAAACGTACGCCCGGCATGGATGTAACCAATTTTTCAAAATCGCCAAACTGATCCGGCGAGGGGCGGCCACGAATGACGACTTCAATAGTGCCGCCGCTTTGCCTTGCGAGATCGGCGAGAATGTGCAGGCTTTTTCGGCAGCGGATCATACCAAACCATCCGATGATCCATGGCCGGTCGGCTGTTCGTGTGGATGGCGGGTGAGCAACCGTTCCGATATCCAGTATTTTGTTTTCCACGAGGCGAATTGGCAATTTTACTTTTGAAAACCGATTGAAATAGCCACTCACGAAAGCGGGCGAGCTGGTAAAAAGGGCGGAAGCGCGGCGTGAGAGCCAACCTTCCAGAGTGCGCAGGGGACTTCCGATTAAATCCTGCCGCAAAAGAAGACGATGAATATCGAGCGATTCATAAATGATCGCGGGGGCCGGGCGGGCGAGGCTACGGCCACGAACCGCGATTGCCAGCATTTCCAGATTGCGCCCGAGAATGATATCGGCGGCGGCAAATAATGAGCGATGTCGCCCAAGCAGGACAATCTCGCGCAGAACCGAAACTATGCGTTGCAGAAATCCGGCATTATAGGTACGGCCGAAATCAACTGTTGGGCAGCCGGCTATTTCGCGAACCGGGTGTGAGGTGCGGCGAAAACCGGCAATGGTGACAATGGCGCCCCCGGCTTGCAGCATCTGCACACGCCGGTGTACAGCAGCATCCGAAAGGTCATGCGCAAGCACGAGAACTTTTAACGCGGCATTGGCCATGCTCTTTTTACTTTTTACATTTCATCGATTCAGGAAAGGCGCAGGGTGCACCGGACGGCGTATAGGCCGCCCATTCCACATCGGCCGTTACCGGCTGACTATAATCGAAATGACCCATCCATGCATCCTCCCCTTTGGCGCCCGACCAGAGACTCAAAAAGAGCTGGCTCGGATTATGCGGAAGCGTGGCCTCGGCAGGCGTTTCGTAAATCAGCTTGCCATCGATGTACCAGCTGATCTTGTTCGGCTCCCAATCGAACGCATAATTATGGAAAGATTGCGAGGCATCAAAATCGAGAGGTATCGATTTACCGAGTTGTGGTTTGCCATTGGTAAAATAATTGATATCGACTGTGTGCGAATTTTTTCCGAGAAATTCGAAATCAATCTCATCATGTTCTTTCGATCCCGTCGGCGGCCCTACATAGGTAAAGAAAGCTGTGTTGAGGCCTGAGCCCGCGGCGCTGCGCATACGCGCTTCATAGAGGCCATAGCTTTGCTTCGCGTTGGTTTTAAGCTCGGCGCATCCAATCGGGCGAACCTTGCCGCCATGATCGGAGAGCGTCATGCGCAAATTGTTGCCGCCGATCATGATCGCCTCGGCGCGCCATTCGCAGGATTGATGGTCGCCATTTGCCCAGCCATTCGATATGAACCAGCGCCCCCGGTCGAGATGCGGAAATGTTTCGTGAAATCCGGGATCATCGGCGAAGGCCGCGATGCTTCCCATCATGACAAGGCAAGCAACAATAAGCAGGAAATAGAAGCGGTTCATCGTCATCCTCCTTCAACGCCGGATGTTACGGCATTCGGTATTGGCTGCCGGTGGGAAGCCAGCAGTTTCCCTCTTAAATAAGACCGTATTGGGGCATCGTAAACGATATCGAGCAACCAGGTAATAGCCATGAGCGACACGACATAGGCGCCGACCGTAAGAGGAATATTTATTTTGGGGTCCAGATTCAAGCATGCGGTAAGGTAGATAAGTACCGGCAAAAGCGGCATATGCATGATGTAGATCGCGTAAGATGTCTTGCCGAGCCACGCACATAAACGGCGCGCCGGTTCCCAGATTTTTGTTTTTGCTCCACACCAAATGAGCAGGGGCGACAGGATGACACAGTTTAAAAAGGCCGCAATGCGGCCAGCAGGCCAAAAAGTAAAATCGGCAATCAAGAAAATAACCAGAACAAAGCCCATCCATGATGGCAGTTTCGGCCGCTCTTTCAGGTGAAAAAGACGATAAAGCAATATGCCGGCGAAGAACGAAAACATGACGCGTGACCAACCGCCAAGATAATGCGGCCATCCCCAGCCCATGCCGGGATAGTTGTAATACCAAAGGGCAAACCCATAAATCAAAATGCTTGTGAAAACGAGTAGGCTAAGGCGCGTTGTCGTCAACCCTCGGCAAAATACGGCGTAGATGAGGTTGGTGACGATCAACAGCGGCAAGGTCCAGGCCGGGCCGTTTAAGGGATAAACATTGTTGTGCATGATCAATATGGATTGATCGGTCGGTACGAAGCCGGCGGGGGTGGGCAGGGCAAAAATATTCAAAAGGTAAGAGCCAATCGAAGAAAAAAGAGCAAAGTAAGATCCATTCAGTAAAAATTTTGTCATTAGCAAAAAATAAGGCAGCGTCATGCTGATAAAATACAGCGGGTAGAGCCGGATCAAACGCCGCAGCATAAACTGATTGGCGGTTTGTCCGGCCAGCAAACGTTTCTCGCTCGTATGCGCGAGAACAAAACCGCTGAGCATGAAAAGAAGCTCAACCGCGAGATAAATATTCGGCATCCAGTGCGCTGTATAATTGCTTAGATATTCAATGTAATGATAAAGGACGAGCGAAATGGCCGCGATGCCGCGGCCGCCATCAAGCACAAGAAAAGAGTGATCGCTTTGGCCAGTGTTGTTGTTTTTATTATCCATGGCTTCACGTATCTAGCTCATTATGCATTGCGCATAAAGATCATCGCGATTGAGCGCGGTTTCAACTGTATGCACGGCCTTCCAGCTATTTCGAAAAAAGTGGATCACCTAAAGCTATATTGGCGCCCAGTATCATGGCGGCCGTGGAGAGTAGAATGGCGATGCAAATCCATCCCACGCGAGACATTGGCCGGAAATGGTGTTGTGGGCCTGATGCGTAAATGGCCAACCCAATGAAGACGGCCATCATGGTCCAGAAGTGATAACGTGTATCGCTGGCGATCCCGATAACGAAATAAATGGAAGTGTATAAAAAGCCGGAAATAGCCAGGCAAAAAATATCCTGTTGGAGGGGTAACTGATTTTTGGTCGATCTTGGCCATGCCAGAATTAGCAAGATGATGCTGAGAACAAACGCAAAAGCCGGCGTCGAAAAAGGATTGTATCTCAAATAATCCATAATTCTCGATTTGGTTGTTTGAAATTCACTGAGATCAATCGGTTTTCCGTACACGATATGGAAAAGCACGCGAAAATCCGCGTGATGGCGCGGGACGATAAAATAAAGTTCCGAGTTGAAATGAAAGATCCGGTGCTCGATATAGGCGAGAGGATGTTTGGCGATTGCTGTGAGCCATAGATTTGTCAGGTTTGGATTGGGGGCATCTTCGCCGCCGCCGCCATCAGGCTTGCGCGAACTTGTGGCGTCGGCGGGTAGAGCCAACGTGTCCCAGAAAATATGGCATTTTCCCAGTGTCGACATCGTATCCCATTGCTGGGGGATGTAGCAGTCGGAGACCTGTTGCGACGTGATAGCGCTGTTGGGCCCGAACAGGGATGTGTCCTGCGCAAATTTGGCTATACCCGCGATATCGTAAATTTGCAGCGAGCGAATGGGATAGGTCGGCGTCGCGTGAAAGATTTTTTGATTGAGAACCGTATAAAACGATATCGTCAGCAAAATGATCGCCATGCATAGGGCTGTAAGGCGAGCCGGGCGCATCAGCAGTTTTGGATAAAACATGTAAATCAGCAAAGGCGCTGCGGCAAAAATTCCATTTGCCCGCACAAAAATGCCGTAGAGAAGAAGCAGCGACACGATAATGTAAATAGCTGCATTGATTTTTTTGTTCTGTGCCCTATGCCAGAACAGGATCGCAAAGACGGTTAAGAATGTTGTGGCAAGTCCCACATCTTTAAGAATGGCAACATCCATCATCATAAAGGATGGAAAAAGCCCGATCGCCAAAATGATCCAGGCCGCATAACGCCTGCCAATCTGATTGAAAGTAAGGGCGATTAATCCAAAGCCGAACCAGTAAAAGAAAAGATGAAAAACGTAAAGAGGGCCACTGCCATCCCCCAGCCTGTGCAGAATAGACCAGAGCCAGGCCATCACGGGCGGATGCCAGTCCGTGTAGTGGCCGCTTAGGGCCTGATCATATTGATGACGGCTGTCGGGGTTGTTTATGCCGGGAAAGCGGCTGAGCACATTGCCGAGGAAAAAAACAAGCGCGGAAATGCTAATGGCAAAGGGTGACTTTGCGGTCGAAGTTATGAGCGATACGGTGTTTTTCAGTACAGCGTTCTTCATATGATTGTTTGATGTTTTGTTTTCCGTTCTGTTTTAATTGAACGGTTGTTTCGACTTGGATGCGAAAGACTAATCCCGCACGTCGTCCAATAGCATGCCTTTAGTTTAATGGATATACCGCTTTGAGAGGCTTTGTTTCCGTCACGCATTGCTCATAAAGATCGTCTAAATAGGAGGATTTTGTCGCCGCATTAAACATGTTTTCGGCCGTATCCCGAGCACCATTGCGCAATGGCAAAAGGTTTTCCGGTTTATCTACGTAGGAGGCAACAGTGTTTATCAGCTCGTTCGCCAGACGTTCAATTTCATCACGGAAAATTCTTGCGTAATGAGCAGAACCTTTATCACTTCGGTCAATATGAATCCATTCGCCCATTTCATTAACATCTAGTCCAAGCATAATACCATTTTTCTGGGGTGTAACGAATTCCGGCAATGCGCCTTGCGGCGTGGTGATAACAGGCGTGCCAACACTAAGGGCTTCGAGAGCGCTAAAGCCAAATGTGTCGCTAAACGTGGCGAGGATCAGAAAATCGCTTTCGCGCAGCATATCAATCGCATGCGTATTCGGGAGTCTCCGTTTGAAGGTTATGTTTTCAGCGTCAAGCAAACGAAAATAGGGTTCAAAAAAATTGTCTTGTTGCGGATCGCTCCAGACACCGCTACCGGCGTTCAGCGTGGAGATAATGTAGAAATGAATTGGTAGTCCGCGTATTCGCGCAATTGCGGCCGCACGCGAGGCAACAGCTCCACCTTTACGACCAAAATGTGCACCGATAAAAACAAGCTTCAAAGGCAGCGGATTTTTTCTTGGCGTAAGCCGAGGTTCCGGAAGCGCTATATTTGGATAGACCACTTCAAGTTTATCACGAAGTGAGGCAAATTCCGGTGTGTCAGCATGTTGCCGCAGAAAGATTCTTTCCGCGAATTGAGACATGGCGAGAAGGCGACGGCATTGTGGTTTCGCCAATTGCTTCCGCATGAATTTAAACAATCCAGTTTGTTCACCGCCGAAATAGCGCGGGAGATGGGATTCGAAAGACATTACATACGGAATGCCGCTGATTGCCGGAATGCGATTGTGGAAATGGCCCAGGTCGGCGCCGCTTGGCGCAATCAGTGTCAGTCCTTCGATGCGGTAAGATATTTTGTTCGCGGGAAGAAAATAAACCGCCTTCACACTATGGCGTGAAGCTTTCGGCGTCATAAATTTGGTTTGGTAGCGGTCCCGTAGAACGGCGATCTTGAGGCGCCGGGCCATTTTTTTCTCTTTTTTTAGTTCCCGGTATTTGCGAATACCATAGAGGGATTATATCGAACTATCGTCCAAATGTACATTGAGCTGACTTTGCTCTATGTGGGCTCATTAAATAAGCGTTTTCCACAAGCGATCGCTGGTGCCTCGACAAATTTGTAAAGAATGATTGACGATAGAAAGGTCAATAGGGGCGTGGTAATAGCCACTATTGCAAATGTTGGCCAAACGCTAAGTGCAAATATTTTTATGCTGACATAGCAAGTCAGTTGAATGATCGGAACGTGCGCGAGATAAGTTGAGTAAGAGCGTTCACCCAAAAACTTTATTGGCGTAGAGTTAAAAATATAATTGTAAAATAATTTTATGCGTTTGCTAATATTGTCGGTGGGTTCATTGAGCAACATGCATGTAATGAATACCGACCAGATAAAGAAGGGGACGAGCGCATGTGCCATCATTAGAAAAACAACGCAAATGATAAATACTGCTGTCGGAAATATAGTTATTCGTGGAATTTTTTGAATCACAAGGCGCGTCACAACGCCCATCGCGAAATAAGGGGCCGCACCCGGCAAAAAGCTCGGTAAACTGAAACCTCCGAACCACCCATGTGTGTAGGCGAAATATCCGGCAATGGACATAGAGGCGAGGAGAATTCTTTTGGTGTGGGTGCGTGTAAGAAAGATAATCATTGGCGCAATGAGATAGAATTGCCATTCCAGTGACAAACTCCAGGCTGGCGCTACAAACATATATTCAGACATATTGAGAATATTGTTCGGAATGGCTCCGTGCAGCAGCATCAAATGCGTAAGTAAATAAGGAGAATATCCAAGAAGTTTGAGGCCATCATGTTCAGCAATCAGAAGCCCTGCTTGCGGTATCCAATGACCCCACGGGGGGGGGGGCTAAGAAAAGTTTGAAAATTTAAGTAGGTCGAAAAAACTCCGGCGATAAGGCAAATTATATAAACCGGATAGATGCGAAGAAAACGGCGCGTAATGTAGGGAATATATTTTTCCTTTTTCTCAACCAAGAGATGCGTAATGACAAAACCGCTAATAATAACGAAGACCAAAACAGCAATGTCTGCAATTTTGCTAGCTTTCTGCAAAATAGGAATACGATCTTCGACCGTCGTGAAAAGAAAAATGTGCCATAGAACGACAGTCCACGCCAAATAAGCGCGTAGCCCATCGATGCCATAAAAATGTTTCATGTTAGAGCGATCTTTGACGTGATGGCTTATCGGACTTTTCGACGTTTCGGCCGCACAATTCGCGTCGTGTCCCGGGTGTCGTTGAGTACAGTGCCAATGACGTTGGCGTTGCCGAGGCGCTCCAGGCAGCGTTTGAGTTCTTCGGTATGTGTGACACCGTCGCGTACCACAAGCAATACCGCTTCGACCTGGGGCATGAAGGCGCTTGAGTCATCCTGGGCAAGAACCGGCGGCATATCGTAGATAATAATGCGGTCGGGGTAGCGGGTCTTGAGCTCATGCGCTAGCGTCGCCATTTTGGGCGAGCCGAGAATTTCCGAGGAATACTCGATCGCAGGGCCCGCCGGCAGTGTATTCAGACGGTCGAACGCCGGGCGTATCAGGCAATCTTTCAGCGGCACGCCTTGCAGCAAATAGTTGCTGAGGCCGATTGTAGGATCGAGACCCATATATTCATGCAGATTGGGTTTGCGCAAATCGAGATCGGCCAGAAGAACGGTTTGTTTGAGATCGAGCGCGATGCTCATGGCGAGATTGAGCGAGATCGTTGTCTTGCCATCGCCATAATGCGGGCTGGTGATCGCAAGGGTCCGGAAACCCGAGCGGTTCATGATTTGAAGAACTTGCGTGCGCAGAATGCGGAACACATCGGCATCCCGGCTACGCACATGATGGGCGAGGATGCGGTGCCGCTCCAGAATCGCTTCGTCGACAACCACCGGTTTCGATGCCGGCGCGAAATAGCGATCCGCCACGCCACCATTCACCGGCATCGGCCTGGGATGGTCGATGATCGGCATTTCGGTGACGCGATCCTGCTTTACCTTGGCGAGAACTTTTTCCAAATTATCCATAATGGCTTTCCGGTCTTGTGCATCCATGTTGGTTCCGACCCCTCCGCGCTCAGGACAGGCCGAGCCGCTGCGTGAAGATACTCCACGCTACGTCCAGCGGCATTACGGCAAAGTTAAAGACAATGACCGTAACAACGGCCAGGCAAATCGTCGCGCTTACCATAAAAGATCGCCGGCGGCGCTCGCGTTTGGCTTCGTTGCGGGTGTAAATGTGCGGAATGGCGACCAAGGGCGGCACCCCAACCAGAGCCGTCAGATGCCGGGCGCCAAGAACGCTACGGCTTAAGGCCTGCACTAAAATCACGCAACCAAATCCGCCCATCACCGAGAACAAAAAGCCACCGATGATAATGAGCATGCGCGAGGGGTGTGTTTTGAGCGGCAGATCAGGCGGGCTGATTACGTTAAGCCTTTGGCCCTGCCGATCCTGCACCATCTGTACATCCATGTCGGCGGCCATCTTTTTTTCTTTCAACTCGCGATAACGTAATTGGGCATTGTCATAATCGCGTGAAAGCGAGGCCATTTGCTGCTGCAGGCCGGGATCATTGGAGACGGCAGCCTGATATTTTACTTGCTGTTTGGCAAGAACCTCCTTTTGCGCGACCAGCGTTCTTTGCTGTTCCTGAGCTGACATCAACTGGGCCACGAGCTGAAGATAGCCGGGATTATCGGCATCATGCTTGATGGCAGAATTTGGCATTTCGTCGCTGCCGACCGCACCCAGTTTCTGCTGGAGCGTATCAAGCTTGTGTTGAAGTGCGATGGCATCGGGATGATCCGGACCATAGGTTTTCTTGGCAGCTTCCAGATTGGTTTTCGTGTCGTTGATTTGCGCACGCAATTGCCCGGTATCGGTTCCCTGAATGCCTGTTTCCTTGCGCAGAGAGTCGATCTGATGACGTGTTTTGACGACATCGGGATGATCCGGTCCATATTGCGCGGTGAGCGTGGCATATTGCGCTTGCAGCGCTTTGAGCTGCGTTTCCGGTGTCGTCAGCACCTGACCATCCGCAATCACGCGCGAATAGGGGTCAACGACGGCAAGCTGCGCGCGCAGGGAACCTTGCGTTCCCTGATTGGCGGCGATCTGGCTATCGAGGCTTTGCAGGGTGAGCATCGTGTTGGCGGCAGCCTGCTGATTGAACATCAAGGTTTCAGGGCGGCTAATTCCATGTGCCTCCTGGAATTCGGCCATCTTTTTTTCCTGATCGGCCATGGATGTTTCAAGCGTGGTGATTTGCGAGCCGAGGAAGGCCGAGGTCTGCTCGGCTTCGCTGCGTCGCTCTTTCAGATCTTCATCGAGAAAGCGTGTCACCAATTCGTTGGTGACTTCTTGTGCGACATGCGGATCGCCATAATCAAAACTAAGCGTAAAAGCGATGGCGGATAATTGGTCGACCGGCACTTTGGATGTTGCGGCGGGATTGGCAATCGCGGTGCTCAGCAATTCAAGCTTGACCCGATTACGCATGCGAGTGGCGATGTTGACCACGGGTTCGTATTTACGTGCTTCAGGATAAAGATCGAACTTGGAAATGATATCGACCAGCGATGCCGGAGTTGTAACCTTCTGCTGGATTTTTCCAATCCGCAAATCGGCCAGCGCTTCGGCGCCTTCGGCGGGGTTCATGCCTATCGGTGTTGTTGCATCGGCTGCGATTTGCGAGGCTTCGATTTCGACCGTTGCCGTCGAGCGGTAATTCGACCAGCACATCGCGAAGATGAGCGAACAGCTCCATAGAGCGAAAAACGCCAGAAGGAAGTACTTCTTCCGCCATTTAAGAATGGCGAGGTAATCGGCTAACGAAAGATCTTCCATGTTCTAATTTCCTGAGCCCTGGCTGTTCTGCTGCGCCTGCGACCCGACTAATACCCGAGAATGTGTCTTTTTTGCATAAAATGAGCCATTTTTCTATCAGAAACTCCAGGCGTTGGGTCGATAGACCAGACCCAAAGTAACCATATGATCTTGCGCCTCTCCTGCTGTGCTCAATAAAGTTTCACGGCGGTACTGATAAGCGGCCTTTACGTCGAGACGTTCTGTCGCATGATAGGTCATGCCGCCGCCGCCGGTCATCAGATCATCCAGACTTCCGGGCGCATTCGAGTCATACGTTGCGTATTGGTAGCTCGCCGTCGCGTTCAGCGAAAATCGTTCGTTCAACGCGTGATCTTCGGTGAGCGTGTAGGAGCTCAGCAGAGTTTCGGTTCCATTGCCGAAGGGGTAATCCGCGCGCGCGGCCGTGAAATGTGTCGTGTCTTGCTGGCCTTTGAAGGCGATATCGGCGGCATACACATATTGCAAAGTCCATGGCACTTGTACTGTGCCGGAACCAAATTGCCGTGAGGCTTGAACGCCGGCGGAAGCTTTGATCGTAAAGCGCGGCGTAAGATTGCCGATCCATCCGATTTGTGGGCCGACGGTGTCGGTATAGGATTGCGGGCCGCTGGTCGATTGATAACGCTGGGCCTGTACGGAAAAAGTTCCCGCATTTATCGGATCAAAGCTGTGCTGATACTCCGGTTTGACCGAGGTAATCACATAATTGGAGAAAATCGGATTGTCATATTGGGAATCCTGAATGGATGTCGAAAGCGAAACTTTATCGATCGAGGTTGGGCTATAGGAAACCTGCGGCCCAAGGGAGAGCCCGAGATGCCGGACCGGCACGTTCGAGATCGTGTTGTTGGTGCCGACCGGAAAAAGTTCGCTGGTGCGTGTGGTGTCGTAATCGGTTGCCTGCTGGATGCTCAAGCCCCAATTCTGCATCTGTTCGGCGAAATTCACCTTTCCGTGGAAATCGGTCGAGCTGAAATCTTCCTGGTTGTAAATATTTTCATTCACCAGCGCATCGATGCTGAGAAGGGATGTTGGCGTTTTACCGTTGAAAATAAGCTCGGGCGTTGTGATTGAGCCGTACAGCGGCTTTACATCGTGAAACAGCAGGAGAGGATTAGATTCCCAAGATCCTGTTTCCGATCCTATGAACTGCAGGCTTGGGCCGCCTGGGACCAACGGAGTGGTTGGATCAGCCAGAGGTGCCGCTGCAAAGGCTGACGTGCAAGAAAATGCGAGCGAGACGACAGCCGTAAGGCTGGCTATCGCCCATCGCCGCATGGCGGGGCCGGAAAAAACCATTCGATTGAGCATGCGTCACAAGAGTTAGAGGAGGCCTGCGGTAGGAACGACAACAACATCGCCGGGGCTCAGGACAATATCCTTGTCCAGCTCATCGCCACGAACGACATCGCTATAGGGGAAGGGGGTAGAAGTTTCTTTGCCATTTTCACGGTGAAGTATGATGATCCGGTCGTCATCGGCGTATGGCGTCAAACCGCCGGCCTGACTGAGGGCCTGCATGACCGTGAGGTCTTTTCCCATAACAAGCTCGCCTGGCTTTGTAACCTGGCCGATAATGTTGACGGTATGGCCGAGGGCGGCTTTGACAGCGACAGTGACGGAAGCATCGGGAATGAGCTTGCTGAGCTTGTCCTTGATGGTGCTCTGCAGATCAGCGGTCGTTTGGCCCTGAGCGGGGAGCGAACCAATGAGGGGGAAGTTGATTGTACCGTCATTGAGGACCAACACCTCCTGGTTGAGCTCTTCTTCTTTCCAGACGGTTATTTGCAGAACATCGCCCGGATAGATGATGTATTGGGAGGGGTCTACCGCTGCCATAGCACGGTGTGTAGCTACCAGTAGGAGCAGTGATAAGGCCGCAATTTTTAGGGCTTTTCTCATCGTTGACCTCGTCAAAAGAACGGTTCCGAAACGAGCTTGGAAACGGGCGGGACTATAGTCACGTTGCTTGGCGGATTAAAGGTTTATTAACCATACTTGTTAACAATTTTTAAGGGTCCTTGTTAAGCTTATGAAACGAAATGAGAATCTTAAAATCAGCTCCTCAGATTAGGATGCGGAAAATAGCAAAATCCATTCATAGCAGCCCTGCGGCATAACGCCATAGTGACTGTATTTACAGTAACCTTAGAAGAACGCACCGTTGAGCGTTGTTACATTTTATGCCTACTATGACAATCCTGCCCCCGACGAGCTGTCTGCCTCTAAGCCTTCGGAGAAAAAAATTGAAAAACGGCATATTGATAGCAGCCTGCTCTGCCATCTTATTGTATGCGGGCGTGGCCAGCGCCACTAGCATCGATTTCTCTGCGCGCGACAATAGCGATGGTTGGCACGACGATGATAAGTCGGATCATTCAAAAAATAACAATAACGATAATTGGAATAACGGCGATCATTCTGGAAGCGATAAGGATGATTTTGGAAAAAATAATCGTTACACGCCCATCGATAATCACTCCAACGATCATTCATGGGATCGCGATTGGCACGATAGGGACGGCGACAATAAATATAAAAAAGAACATCTCCCGCCGCCGCAGTGCGCCACCGCTGATCCCGGACATGATGATAAGCACGGCAAACATGATGATAATAATAATTGGGGTCGCGATGGCGATCATGATCGCGACGATCATAAGTTTGGCCACCATTTCGTGCGCTATTTTCGGGATTTATGTGACCGAGGTGGCAAGGGTGGTCATGGAGGTGGAGATCCTGGGTGCGGAGATCCCGTCGATCCAACCCCGCTACCGGGAAGCCTTTTGATGTTTGGGACAGGGCTGATACTTCTGTTCGGATTTTCCAGCTTTAAAAAAACGCACGTAAATGGTCGGTTTGGCGTATAAAGTTTCCGTCCGTTGATCCCGGTGCGTTATGAAAAAACTTCTATGGCAATTTGCTTTAGTCTTGCTGTTTGTCGGACTCTTTCATGTTCCGGCACAGGCGGACACCGATTATCTATGCCTTAATAACTGTATGCAGGGCGGAAAAGCCTCGGCGACATGCATGCCGCTTTGCGCGAACGATAAAATCGGCAATCAAAAGCCAAAAAAGACCTCGACCGATTATCGCTGCTTCAGTTTATGCACAAATGGTGGTAAGTCGGCATCGAGTTGCTTATCTCAATGCACCTATAGCAAGTCGGTATCTACAGGTGATGCCACAAACGGTAGTGGGGCGGTCTATGCGCCACCGCCCTTGGTGGGCAGCACCAAAACGCAATCACGGAATGTTCTGCATGCACCGGTGCCGGCTGGGGATGCCTATGTTCCGCCTTCCCAGGCCATCCAGACCACTAAGCCAAGCAAGGATTATGTCTGTATTGCCCAGTGTCTACACGATGGCATGCAACCGGAATTGTGTAATCAGAACTGTGCCGCGGTGACGCCGGAATTCAGCGGGCCCAAATAGCTAAATTTTTGCGGTGTTTTGAAAACCGTCCTCCTTTGCGCGCAACTATGGTTAATTTTAGGCCGTGAAAAAATCTTGCGATATCAAACAGCATTCGAATTTTAGATACCCAAAAAGGAGGTACAAATGGCCGCACGTCGTGTATATAGATAAAATATGCTGTGGTGCGGTATAGAAAGGCCCCTCATTCATACTTTCAGGAAAACAGTGGGAGACAATTAGATGGCGCGAAGCGAGGAAGCGTTGGCAAACCGGCTTGAAGTCCGGGAAGCTGCTTATGCCCCGGCATCAGCCTATAACCGCTTGGAAAGGCAGCTGCCGCATCTCATACGCGAGATCGAGGGCGAGCTCCCCCAGCAGCCCAAGGAATGGGCGCCGGCTCAACTTATACCCCCCAGAAACGAACAATTGTTGCGCGGCTATGTTTTCGCCGATGCCGTGGCGCTCGCGGTTGGCTTCTTATTCGGCTGGCTGCTGGATATTCAGGTTAATAGCCTGCTCTCAACTCCTTACGGCCTTGACGCGCTGACGGGCAAACATGCGTTGTTTATGGCCATGCAGTTTTTGACCATCGCGGTGGGCACCATCATGTGGTTTGGACATTCCAGCCATTATCAACTGCGGATGCCGTTCTGGATGGAAGCGAAGAAAATTGTCGAGACCATGAGCTTCGCTCTTTTGCTCAGCTGTTTCTTGCAATTTGTCTCCAAGGAAAATTATTCACGTGTTTGGTTGATGTCATGCTGGGTGTTCTCGGCAGTTGGCATTATTGCGTTGCGCTCTTTTATGCGCAGTATCTGGAATCGCCGTGGCGAATGGCAAATCCCGACGCTGGTAATCGGCGATGGCCCCACGGCCGAAGAAGCCTGCGTTGCGTTGAACTCGGAACCGGGTCTCGGTTATCATCCCGTCGCGCGCATCAAGGATTTGCCGACGGCATTACATACGACAGGCAATTCCTGGATCCGTCTTTGTCAGGCCTATTGCGCGCAGCATGTGGTGATTGCGCTGACGGGCGATGATTTTATCAATACGCGGCCGCTCCTCGCCCAGTTGATGCGCGAGCATATTCCGTTTTCCGTTGCGCCCCCGATGCACAATCTTTCGGTGTTCGGCATGGAGCCGCAATGTTTCCTCGGCCATGACGTCATGCTTTTGGTGCGCAACAGCGGCCTTGATCGTCCGCTCTCACGCCTGATCAAGCGCTCGTTCGATGTTGTTTTCTCCGCGATGTCGTTGCTGTTTTTCAGCCCGCTAATGCTTTTGCTGGCGGGCGTTGTGAAGCTCGATGGCGGCCCCGCTTTCTATAAGCATCGCCGCATCGGCCTCAACGGAGAAATTTTCTATTGCTACAAGTTCCGCTCCATGGCTGTGAAGAATGAAGCCCTCTTGCGCGATTATCTGGCCAAACATCCGGCCGCGCGCACCGAATGGATGCGTGACCGCAAACTGCGTCATGATCCACGTATCACACTGGTTGGCCGTTTCCTGCGCCGTACGAGCCTCGATGAATTGCCGCAATTATTTAATGTTATTCGCGGCGAGATGAGCATTGTTGGTCCACGTCCAATTATCGTGGCCGAAGCGGTGAAATACGATAACGACATCGCTTTCTACTACCGTGTGCGTCCGGGCATGACGGGTCTCTGGCAGGTGAGCGGCCGGAACGATGTTTCCTACGCCGAGCGCGTGCGTATGGATAGCTGGTATGTCCGCAACTGGTCGCTGTGGCACGACATCACAATTATCTGCAAAACCTTTGCGGTCGTGATCAAGCAACGCGGTGCATATTAAAAATCGCTATTGATGCGCTTGCACGCGGTAAGACAAATCCGCGATGTAATCTCAAGAGGTCGAATGCCGGAGGTGAGGCGCAGGAGTCGAACCTGCTCATAGCGGCTTTGCAAACCGCCGCGTTCCCGTTTCGCCAGCCCACCATATCCGACGTCGGGATGTTCATAGGAAGGCACCTAATATTTGTAAATGAAAAACTATGGTTAATTTTTTTTCCGACGTTTGATATTTTAATTAACCATAGAATATAGATTTACAGTCGTGTCCCGCGCGTCCTATGAATCCTTTTATTGAAAGTGATGAAACGAATTTATTTTTTAAGAAGATACATGACCGATATTCCGGCCTTTGCCATCGAAAGCACCATGTCACCAGCCGAAAAAAACGTTGAGGCAGCTGCTTTATCAACGTCCTTACCGGTCACGGAGCTGATTTGTGGCCTGTCCCCCCAGGCCTTGTCGCGTGCCATTGGTTTTGCCCGCATTCTGCTGATTATCGGCCTCGTTTTCGTTCACTACGATGCCTTTCCCAACATCAAAATGAGCCTTACCGAGGGCATCGATATTTACCAGCATCGCACCGCCACTTTTCTGGCCAGTACCGTTTTGTACTTCTTTTACAGCGTGGTGCCTTTGCTCAGCATGGTTTCGGGCTGGTTGTTTTTTTCCTTTAAACCGCAGGATGCGTGGAAAGCCATAAAGCGGCGCATGAAGAAGCGCTTTATATCGCTCTATCTGCCGCTGGTGGCCTGGAACCTGTTTTACGTGATTTGTATTTACGCGTTTTTTCTGATGGATCCGCAGAGCGGATTTTTCAGCAATCTCGAATTCAAATTGCCGTTTTCGCACGGGCTCGATTTTATCAATGCCATTTTTGGTATTACGCATCGGCCAATCGGTTTTCAATTCTGGTTTGTACGCGATCTGTTTGTAACGGCGCTCATCAGCCCGTTTTTATGGCTAGCAATTCGCTATGCGCCCTGGCTTGGAGCTTTGGTTCTGTGCGCCATGTGGCTTCGGCATTCACATGCTTTTATTTTCTGGCGACCCGATGTGCCGTTTTTCTTTTATCTCGGCGCGCTAATCCGGCAAAAAAATTTCAATGTCACGATACCGCTGCGCGTAGCTGTGGCTTTCCTATGTGGCTACATCGTGCTTGCCGGCATGCGCGCACTGGCGCCCTATGTGTTCGATACGCAGATTCATTCGCAATGGCTGGAGCTGGATATAGCCACCAGCCTTATGCGGCTTGTTGGCGTGGTGGGATGCTGGGGCATTCTCTATCGCCTCGCGCAAATGCCCCGAGGCATGGCTATCGGGAATTATGGCGGTCTCGCTTTTTTTCTGCACTCCGCGCACTGGCCACTTTTGGTGATCGTGAAAATGGGACTATGGCTGCTTGTGCCAGCCGCGAATGATTTCTGGATGCTCATTCATTATATGCTAAGCGTTGCCGTGACGGTGGCCATTGGCCTTAGTCTTGGCCGCTTTTTGGCCCTCAAAACCCCGCGCTTTTTCTCGCTCATGAATGGCGGAAGGTTGTTAGGGGAAGGGCATTAATAATCTCTTTTTTACGCTCGCTTAGCTATATCCGTCGATAAGCCCAGGCGCCGGAAATCCAGTGCATGGCCTTCTGCATCAGTGAGTTGGGTGATGTGGGCGGCAGCATCCTGTGTGGCGATTGTAACCGTATCATCGGTAACCGACAAAATCGTACCTGCGGCACGGTTCGTGCAAAGCGGCTCGATTGTGAATGCATCTATATCTATGGTCGCGCTTCCTAACTGCAAGCGTGGACGAAAAAACATATTCGGCAAGGGATGAAATTGAATGGCACGACTGAGCCTCTCCAACACTACATATGGGGCATTAAGTGGAAATTTTCCGTCGAATGGGCGATCTTTGGCGACATAGTAACTGCGCTCGCCTTGTTGCGGTGAAAAGACGGTCGTACCTGCAATCAGAGCTGGCAGAAATTTCTCAAACAACGAAATGCCCTCGCACATAGCCTGCAGAATAACCGACAAGGCATTGCTGTCCGCGTTCAGCGGAAACGTCGCCTGTGCAAGAATGTCGCCACTATCGATGCCGCTATCTATTTTATGCCACGTAACACCGTGTGAAGCCTCGCCATTCAGGATCGCCCACGAACAGGCATTGGACCCGGCGTAACGCGGCAGCGCTGAATTATGCAAATTAATCGCGCCATATGTCGTGAGACCTAATATCTCGGGAGACAGGACCTGATAATTATTTATGCTGAGCAAATAATCGGCGCGTGCTTCTTTTAACGCCGAAAGTACCGAAGCTTCTTTCACGTTCGGACATGTCAGGGCTGGGATACCTTTTGCCTTGGCCGCATCAAGCAACGTGGGACGTGTTTCTCGTGCCGGATCGGCCAGTACCAGCACCAGCTCGGCACCTGGTTCACGCAGCAACAGCTCCATGCATTTTACCGGCATCGTGCCGCTGCCCAATATAGCAAAACGCATTACGATGCCTCCTTGATCGCGAGCTGTGCAGTCAGTGCTTTGTAATCAGTCTTGCCGTTGGCATTGAGCGGCAGCGCATCGCGAAAAAGATACTGTTTGGGCACCATATAATGGGGTAAATGCTGGTGAAGCTGCGTCGTGAGTTTGGAGGCGTCGCAGGGCGTGCCTGTTAAAAACGCCGCCACCCCTTGTGTGATGCCTTGTGCATCGGGCGGTAAGGCTACAGCAGCGACCAGCATGCGGCCGGTCACAGCGCGCAGCACGGCTTCGATCTCGGCCAACTCAACACGGAAGCCTTGAATTTTTGTCTGCTGATCGGCGCGTCCGACATAATGAAAACCACCATCCTCCATGTACCGAACCATATCGCCGGTGCGGTACCAACGCGTTGCGCCGAGGGTGACGAATTTTTCGGCGGTAATTTCCGGGGCCTGCCAGTAACCAGGGCTCAGTTGCGATCCGGCAAGATAAAGTTCGCCGATCGCTCCGGCCGCAATCTGCTCATGTTTTTCATTGAAGGCGCCCATATGTTGCCCCGCGAATGGTTTGCCGATCGGCACAATAGCAAAACGCGATGCACGTGCCGCATCGAAACGGTAGTGACTAAAAGCAATAGTTGCCTCCGTAGGGCCATAGAGATTGTAGACTGCGCTATGATTAGCCGCCGCAGCCCATGCCTCGGCCACCGCATCGGGCAATGCTTCACCGCAGAAATAACTAAACCGCAAAGTCGGCAGGCTGCCCGGTGTCAGCAAACCTGATTGCTGGGCCAAGGCTGCTGTGGAAGGTACCGAGAGCCAGCCGGTGAGGCCGTAATCATCGACAAAACGCGGAGCAAGGCCTGCCGCATTTTCAGGGACGGAATAGAGTGCCGCACCGTGCGTCCAGGCGACAAACATGTCATGTGCTGATAAATCAAAAGTAACATCCACCAGCTGTATCAGCCGGTCTTCGCATGTCACGGGTACTAATGCTGTAATGCCATCGAGATAGGCGACAACATTACCGTAAGTGATAGGAACCCCTTTGGGTTTGCCGGTCGAACCGGAAGTGAATAACAAATAGCAAAGATCATCGGCAACAAGAGGAGGCGTTTCGATTTTATCGGTAGTTGCCGCACCGTCAGCCAGAATAAGTTTTGGTGGAGCAAGCTCTTTGGCAGCGCCCGTATGTTCGTTATCGGCTATCAGAGCTTTGGCGCTTGAGGCTTGCAACATGGCTCTGTTGCGTTCTGCCGGAAAACGGGGATTGAGTGGGGTATAGACCGCGCCTGCCAATATACAGGCAAAGATCGATTCATAAAGCGCAACCTCGCGTCCACATAAAATCGCTACGGGATCGCCCTTTTTTACTCCCTCATTTATCAGGCGGGCAGCGATAGCAGCCGCGTGCGAATAAAATTCGGCATAGCTGCGGGAAATGCCTTTGGCCCACAGTGCTTCACGCTCGGGATAGCGTTCTACCGCCTCTAGCAAGCGTGCAGTCAGGGTAGTGGTGCGTTGAGCAGGGGCCATGGTAAGCTATTGACAATTAAGAGCCGAATGATAGGCACAGCGCTACATCCCTGCAACGAAAAACGGAGTCGTTATGAATGCGCCACGCGATGCTGTATTGAGCAGAATCGCCGCCATCATCCGTGGCGAATTGGGCGATGCGGACCTTTCCATCGACGATGCCACGACAGCAGAGAGAGTTCCCGCCTGGGATTCTCTGGCCCATATCGGCATTATTCTCGCCGTCGAGAAAAATTTCGGCATCCGCTTGCGCGCGGCGGAAGTTGCAAGCCTCGATCGCGTCGGCACGCTGGTCGATCTGGTGATGGCGAAAAGCCAGGCAGCTTAAATGGACTTCCTTTCGCCCGCCTTCGCTTTTTTCGTGCTGGCCACCTGCGCAGGATTTCATCTCACGACGCGAGTGGATATTCGCTTTGCGGTGCTTTTGGGCTCCAGCATCGCTTTCGTTGCTTCCTTTTTCCCCAATCTGCATTCGGCTTGGCCGTTGGCACTTTATGTTGGTTTAACTCTTGCCAGCGCACAGATTGCCGTGCGACTTACGCGGCTAATGCGAACGGTGTTCTGCTATGGCTCGGTTGTAATCCTGCTGGCACTTCTTGTTTGGCTTTTAATTCGGAAATCCCATCAGCACGATACGAATGCGACGCTTATTACTGTTGGTTTATCCTATATCTTCTTCCGCGCGCTGCAGCTGCTAAGCGATATTGCGGAAGGCACGCTTGCTTCGGATGATTTATCCACGCCGCAATTGCTGTTATTTCTTATTTCTTTTCTTACTTTCGCCGCAGGGCCCATTCAGTTTTATCCCTCCTTCGTCGAGCAATTGAAGAATGCGCTGCGCGTGCGAACCGCGAAATTACCATGGGCAAATATTCGCTACCGCACAATAACCGGTGCGATAAAGCTTCTATTGCTCACCCCATTAGCACTCCTATGGATGCAGACTGCGTTGGCACACGGCAACTGGTTGCCATTCGTAAGGCTTGGCATCGCGGCGAGTGTTTTTCTGTTTTATGTTTACGTCAGTTTTTCAGGCTATATGGATTGGATGGTTGCCTTTGGCATGGTGCTCGGCTTTGCGATTCCGGAAAATTTCCGGCAGCCATATCGCGCGCAGAATTTCCTCGATTTATGGAACCGTTGGCACATCACTTTGTCCTACACGTTCAGAATCTATGTCTTCAACCCGCTGCTGCGTGTGTTGCTAACCTACATTATGCCAGATAAACGCGTGCTGGCCGGCGTTGTTGGCTATTTCATCGTGTTTTTTTTGCTGGGCGCCTGGCACGGCGCTGAACTGCGCTTCACCTATTTTGGGCTCATCCTTGGCGCATTTGCTGCAATCACCAAATTTACACAAACGCTGAAGGGGAAATCACTTGCAAAGCTTCGGGCCATGGATGCACGGAACGGCCATGTGATGGGCGCATCCTTGTCGCTTGGCCTCTTCGCTATGGCTTGTGTGCTTACCTGGCCCGGATGGCAGCTTAATGACCTTCTCGGATTACTTCATAGTGGGCCTCGTATCGCGGCCGCTTCTTTTGTTTGCATTGCTTGCGCATTGGGTATCATTTTGTTTTGTCGCATGGCTGAACGTATCGTTCGGCCCGGCTGGGTGACCGGGCCCGCCGCCACGGCTTGCTGGTTGCTTCTTGCGCTTATCCTGAATACGTTTCTGTCCGAGCCGCTGCCCGGCATGCTTGTCTACTATCAACGGTTCTGAAATCTATGCGCCGCTACCTTTCCGCTTTCATAGTTTTGATTTTTGCCCTCATTTGGGCCTTGACGGTGGCGACGGGTGGCCGCCTGGTAGAAAAAACATGGCGTAAAAATGCTGCCATGTTACGTCAATGCCTTAGCGCACCAGTGGTATCGGGTCCTACAACCAAAACTTCCTCCGCTGCGCCCGATGATCCCATTCCGCGCATGCCTGCAGTTACTATGGCGGTAGTTGGCGAGAAGCTCACATTGTATAGCGACGGCCTGTTGCTTGCGCGCGATACAAGTCGCTACAAAATCAAATTAGCGATCGACGGTATGGGTGCGGAGCAGCATCCACGCTATTGGGCCATCATCCCTACATCGGCGGATATTGGCGACCATACAATGCGCGTGTCCGTGAGTGACTGGGACGATAAACCGCTGGGCGAAAGCAGCTCCATTCTTCGTATCGTGCCGGATAAAGTTCCAGCTTACAGCGCCGCGCATCCGCTCAATATATTGATTGTCGGCGACAGTGTGATCCATCAATCCATGATACCCAACATGCTGTATCGCAAGCTGAGCCCGCTTGCCGAAGGCCATTTACGTTTTGTCGGCACGCACCAGCCCGGCAAATCCGAGCTCACTTATTATGAAGCGGCACTCCCCGGCGTTCATCATGAAGGATATGGCGGCTGGACCTGGCAGATGTTCATGAGCCATTATAAGCCCGGCGAAGAAAAGCTTTATAAAATTCCGCAAAGCCCTTTCCTCTTTGTTGAAGATGGCAAGCCGACGCTTGATGTGAAACGCTATTTGGATGAGAGAAAGCTACAGGGTCCTCTCGATGCCGCCATTTTCATGTTGGGTGTCAATGACACTTTCAGTATCGATCCATCGAAACCCCAAAGTGCCCGCGAACAAATCGATGCGGTGCTGTCCACCGCCGACAGCTTGTTGCAGGCATTCCGTAATACATCGCCCGATACCTATTTGCTGTTGATTTTGCCGCCTTATTTCACCCCGAGCTATGCCGTGTTTGAGCGTCAGTATGGAGCATCCGGGGCTTATTTTGCCGACGCGTGGCGTCAGCGCGCCGTGGTGCGGATGCTCAATCAGGCGATGATCGATCATTACGATGGCAAGGATCCGCATATTATCTTGGTGCCCACGAACGCCGTTTTGGACACGATCGATGGTTACGATCCAATCAACCCCAGTCATCCGAATGCTTACGGTAACCGCTCTCTAACCGAAGCGCTTTATGGGACACTCGTGGCAACACTGCAGCACGCCGAAGGAAACTAAGAGAAGCTTCATGAAACGATTACTGCTGATTTTTGTGCTGCTACTGACGGGAGCCGCTCTCTATCATGAGAAAGCAAAAGTAGCGCCGCTACTGAGGGCTGAGGCCACAACTGTAACGCAGGAACCCTCTATTGGCTCGCTGCAAGAGCTGGCTGAGGCCGAAAAGCGCCTAGCGGAATTCGGTGGCCTGCTATTGCCGGAAACAATGTATGTCGTTGCCGGTCGGCCGCGCGATATTTTTTTCCAGAATATCGTACCGGTGAAAGATCCGGAAGTTTTCGAATACCATCTGACCGGCGACACTGCCGGAATAAGTATGCGCCGCAGATCACTTCATATCGCGCTGCCAGCGGATGCCGAAGGCATACGTAATATTACGCTTCAGGCAACTGAGCCTAAGGGCAGGGAAGTCGTAACCTCAACCGTGAAACTCGTGATCGTGCCGAAAGATGCGGGGCAGGATAAAAAAATCACCGTTTTGCTGGTGGGCGATAGTCTGGGCCACCAAAGCCAATTCCCCAATGCGCTTTATCGCCTGTTGCAGCAGCCAGGCAATCCCGAAGCGACTTTTGTGGGCACCAATCATCCAACAGGCAGTTTGGTTGCTCACGAGCAATATGGCGGCTGGACCTATAAGGACTTTATTTCTCTCTATAACGCCGATCTTAAAACCCATTACCGGGACCGCAGCCCCTTTATGTTCGCTCCCGAAAAAGAAGGCGGCGCACCACAATTTGATGTGAAGCGCTATCTCGACCACGACCTCAAGGGCGCGCGCCCCGATTTTGTGCATATTCAGCTCGGCACCAATGATGCCTTCATGTTGAAACCTGACGATCCTGATTTTGAGCAAAGTATCGACCAGATTCTTGCCGATGCCGACACGCTTATTGCCGGTATTCGCAAAGCGCTGCCCCACGCCGTGATCTCGGTGGGCACAGTGATACCAAGTAATGCCAGTGATCGTGCTTTTGTTGAAAGCTATCCCAATTACGTTCCGCTACAGAGCGAATGGCGGTGGCGTCAGGTGCAGCTCAAGCTGGCCGCACGCGGCCTTAAACATTTCGCACATCAGGAAAGCGAAGGCGTGTTTATGGTACCAACCCACGCCACGATCGATACGATTGATGGCTATTCCGCCCATAGCTTTGTGCCATGGCATGAAACCTATACTCTTGCTCAGGCGGTGCATCCCACGCCTATCGGCGACGAACAGATCGCCGAGCCGATCTATGCCGGCATGAAAGCTTGGCTAGCCGGGTTCAATCATGGGCAGCCGTAGCTCTCCTGTGCGTGTGCTCAGAGTACCGTAATCATTATTTCGGTGCGCAAAGATGTTCGATTGTATCGTCTAATGCGGGATAATTTACGGCCTGTTTCGTGTACGATTTTGGTTCAAGAAACTGCGGATTTATGCGCGAAAGAGTTTCATTCAAAAAAATGACCGGATGCGTAACTACACCTTGCCGCACAACTTCAGCGGGCAGAGTATCTGCATTGTATTGACATATGCCCGCCAGGGCCGGGTGACTGCGAAAATATTCTTCAAGCCGCCACTCATATTCGAGCAATTTATCGAAATTCTTTTCGGCGCCTAATTCCCACGTCATGTCGCCGCTGGCCCAGAGCCCTTGATATCCATCTCGCAAGGCTTGATTCAAGGCACTGTCGAGCGTCTCAAGCATGCGGTCGATGTCGAAATGTCCTGCCTTCAAGTGTTTTTGATCGGATGAAAGCACCAGATTGGTTTGAGCAATCTGTTCATCGACGCTCACCCCGGCTTCCTCGAGGCAATATTTTATCGCCGACACCATGGCCGGATTATTCAGGTAAAGGCAGCGATAATCTTTATCCAGCCACTGCCGGATTGTTACGGCCAGCGCAGGTAAATTTCTTGACGGGCTGCCTTTGTAAATCAGGCATTGATGCCGGGGTAGCTGCTTCATGGAATTACGATATCATAAATTTGTGTGTAAATTATAAACGCATTCCGGAGGTTAAAAAACAGGCCTTTACAATTATTCGGTCGCTCCAAGCTAAAGCAGCCAGCCTTCCTCATTCGTCTTGTCGAGTTTGAGATCGAGGGCATAAGCTGCCGAGATCAGGGCAAGGTGGGTGAAGGCCTGCGGGAAGTTTCCAAGATGGGAACCATCCAGACCGAGCTCTTCCGCATAAAGGCCAAGATGGTTCGCGTATCCAAGCATTTTTTCGAAGAGCAGCCGGGCTTTATCGACCTGGCCGGCGCGAGCGAGACATTCGATGTACCAGAAGGAGCACATCGTAAAACTCCCTTCCTGGCTTTTATCGATTTGCTCGAAGGTAATATGGTCGGTTTCGTAGCGTTGCAGCAGCGTATCGGTCGCGAGGCGTCGGCCGACCATTTCGAGAGTCGAAAGCCAGCGGGGATCGGTAGCGGTAATGAATTTTACCATCGGCATCATAAGAACAGAGGCATCCACCGTGGTACCGCCTTTATATTGAACGAAGCTGTGTATTTCCTCATTCCAGAAGTCCTCATAGATGGAATCGTAGATGGCGGTCCGTACATCCGACCAACGTACGATGGGTGCCGGCAGGGATTGATCGCGGGCGAGGCGCAGTGCGCGATCTATGGCGACCCAGCACATCAGCCGTGAATGCAAAAATTGCTGTTCCTCGCCGCGAATTTCCCAAATGCCGTGATCCGCATCGCGCCAATGATCGCAAACATACTCAATGGTATGGCTCAGACTTTTCCACCCATCATGCGTAAGGCCTTGCACGTGATGGCTCGCAAGATGGACGGCATCGAGCAATTCACCATAAATATCCAGCTGATGTTGGGTTGAAGCCGCGTTGCCGATGCGCACCGGCGCGCTTTTCCGATAACCCTCCCAATGGCCGAGTATCTCCTCATCGATCTGCTCACTTCCATCGACGCGATACATGAGCTGTAATTGTCCTGCGGGGCCGGCAGCCTTAAAGCGATCCTCGATCCAACGGATATAATCGATGGCTTCCTGGCGAAAACCGAGGCGAATAAGGGCATAGATCGTGAAGGCGGAATCGCGGATCCAGCAATAGCGATAATCCCAGTTCCGGCCGCCCCCGATCGATTCCGGCAAACCGAAAGTGGGTGCCGCGACCAGTGCGCCATATTTGTAGCTGGTCAGCAATTTGAGCACGAGCGCCGAGCGCGTAACCATTTCGCGCCAGCGGCCCTGATAATTGTTGGAGGCAATCCAATCGTGCCAGAAATCGATCGTGTCGCGCAAAACCTTATCGACTTGATAGGTGCCGCGAGGATCGACGCTTTCCGCCCAGGCCAGATGAAAATGGGCCGTGAAGCCTTCCTTCAGGCAAAAATTGGCGACAATGTCATCGCCCTCGATCGTTAGTGGTATCTCGCTATACAAAACCATAGTGGGTTGAGTTCCCCCATCGGGGACGATCTCGATATGCCGCTCGTCGCTTTGCCTGAAAGTGTGGTGGGTGCGGCCATAGTTGAATCGCGGCGCGCAACGCATACCAATATCGATCTCGCCCTTGATGGATTTGACGATACGAATAAGCTGCATCCCCGGTCCCTGCTGGCTAACCGGCATGCAATCCGTCATCTCGACGATGCCCTGGTTCGAGAGGCACCGTGTGAGAAGAACATTGGTATCCGGCAAATACATTTGCCGCTTTTTGAAATTTTCCTGCTGGGGAGAGATCGAATAAAAACCACCTTTATCCGTATCGAGAAGACGGCAGAAAACGCTTGGCGAATCGAAATGCGGATAACAGAAAAAATCAATCGATCCGTTAAGCCCGACGAGAGCCACGGTGTTCAAATCGCCGATGACGCCGTAATTTTCGATGGGCAGATAGCCAGTCATCAGCCATTCCCCATAAAACCGGGATAGAGCGTCATCCCGCCATCGACATAGATTGTGGAGCCGGTGATATAATCGGCTTCATCGGATACGAGCCAGGCAGCAGTTTTCGCTACATCCTCAGCCTCACCGATGCGCTGGTAGGGGATAAGCTTCATAAGCGCTGCGTTGGAGGAAGGATCGCTCCATACCGGCTGATTGATGGCTGTTTTAATGGCACCGGGGGCTATGCCAACGACACGAATATGTTTTGAACCCCATTCCTGCGCCATGGTTTTCATCATCATTTCCGCACCAGCCTTGGCAGCGGCATAGTTCACATGGCCCATCCATGGAATGCGGCAATGAACCGAAAGCATGCAAATAATTTTTCCCGCCGCGCGAGAGAGAGCGGGATCGGCTTTTTGCCGAACAAACTGTCGCGCCGCCGCCTGGGCGCACAAAAACTGACCGCTGAGATCGACATTGATGACCTTGTTCCAGAGTGCCAAAGACATATCGAGCGTTGCCGCATCACCCTGCAAACCGGCATTGGCGACCATAATATCAAGCCTGCCGAATTGGGCCACCGTATCCGCAACCATCGAGGTAACTGCAGCAGGATCAGCCACATCGCCGGGAACCGAAATGGCTTTGCCGCCCTCCTGCGTGACCGACGCAATAAGCGGCGCGGCATCCTGATCGGGCAAATGATTTATGGCAACGCGCGCGCCACGCGCCGCCAATTCGCGCACTACGGCCGCACCAATACCCGTCGTGCCACCCGTTACAATCGCCACCTGATTTTCGAGAGAGCGTTTCGGCATGCCGCAATTCTACCGCCCGATGCGAGGAGGCCGTGCATAAAGAAACGGTAGGAAGTGGGGTAGGGGGTATAAGGAATTTATAATATTCAAGTTAGGGAAGTGACAAAAAAGGTTCTTAGAAATTTTTTTGAATTCTTCTGGCCTCACCAGCGCCTAATATAATTTAGATTCCATATTTCTAGGCGAACGTGCGGGGATATGCTCCAACGCATTTGGTCTGATCGGAGTTTTTAGAAAAACATGCAGTTGAGAAGCGCTTGTAATGCAATCAAAGTAATGTCGAGGGTCTGGGACAATATTTCTTATCGGACGTCCCTTCCTCGTTGCGCCAGAAATATTCGGCATGAAATCGGATAGATCCAAATTTATCATTTGGTCGTTGCGTATCTGTGCATGACCTTTCGTTACCTTATCGTCGGAAGCTACAATCTGGTAATAATAATCGATCAGTATGCCGCCTCTGATCATTATTTCTTTGTATGGGAAAAAAGATTTCTGGAATTTTATCTGGTCGTCAAAGAATCGATGCGTACGCTGTTTTTGCCAATTCCTGTGAATGTATATGATATGCCTGACTTTCGCGTTGGTATAATCTTTGTATCTCTCGCTATCGGCAATATTTTTCGATTTTGCGAAAATGCCTATGGGCTCAAAACCAGACTGGGGCGCTTGAAGATAATAGCCGTGATGTTTTGAGCAATCGGAAAACCCAAATCGCCTCAATCTTTTTGTAATTTCTGCTAAGGCTTTTTTGTCCTCTCGCCTGAAAGCACGCCGCTTTTGAGGGGGCATATTTTGATAAAGGCCGAGGGTTTGTTGATTTCTTTTTGTCATAATCAATTGTCCTTAAAAAAACGTAGTACTTATAGCAAACACAAAATCCGGTGGAGAGAGGAAATTCGAACCTCCAGCCTCCCGCTTCCCAAAACCGATGACAATAGCACAATATTCTACAGTGAAGGATACCTTTTAATAGTCACTTAAGTTACATTATTTAAGGTTTTTTGTCGAAAAAATTCCTGAAGGTTATTCCAATGTGGTATTGGCAACCTGGCCATATAGATTGACGTGTTCATACTATATAATCGACCAAATGAAGCCATTTAACGTACGAGTGTTTCTAGCATGAAGAGAAAAATTCCCCCCCTGTACCGCCCCGTCATAAAAAACCGGCAGGTACAGCTGGAGCATGATGATTATGTAACCCCAGTTCCTTGCTTAAGGTTAACTTCCTACACAACAAAAGTCAGTGGGAAAGGGGGCTTGGGCTATCTTGAAATACCTCAGACGATAGTGCTGCTTCACTTTGAGTATGATGGCATCGTCGTCGATCCGAATTCCGCTCCCTATTCGCTGTCACGTCGCGTTGGCAATCGGGTGGTTACAATAAAGCGTCAGCACAGTGCCGAAGTGGCCTTCGTTGATCAGCTGGTTTCAGAAAAAGGATTCGTCCAAACTTATACCCGCCCTCCTGATGCGCCCAGAACGCGCTTGTCCTACACATTTCCCGGTTCCGATGGCGGCGTGAGCTGGCTTAATTTCCTCCACCACGAAGTTCCAGCCTTGAGAACTCTGGGTTGGCGCGTAGATGTGGATAAAGGATTTGCCGATCGTTTCAGTGTTGTTCAGCTCGATAATCCCGATGCCGCATGGGATGCCAGCCTTCGCGAACAAAAAGGGGATTCATGGTGGTTATCGTTCGACCTCGGCATCATTGTCGAAGGGCAGCGCGTGCCGCTTCTTCCACTTTTGGTGCAGGCGCTGAAGCGTCTCGGGAACCCGACGCCGGCAGCGATTGAAACTCTTGCACTCAAGGGCAAGCTTTACGTCAACATGCAAGATGGCCGGCCCTTGGCGCTGCCCTTCGAGCGTGTCCGAGATATTCTGATGACCCTCCTCGAGGTTTACGACCAAAAGATAACCCCCGAGGGCGCCATAGCCGTACCGCTCGATCTTGCCATGGCGCTCTCGCGGATCGACGCGGCTCCAAAAATCAAATGGCCGGCCACCCAGCGCCTCAACCCGCTACTTAACAAATTGAAAGGGCTGTCCGGTCCCGCCAAGGTACAGCCACCTCGTGGATTAAAAGCAACCTTACGCCCTTATCAACGCGACGGATTAAATTGGCTGCAATTTCTTCGGGAATATGGTCTTGGCGGCATTCTGGCTGATGATATGGGCCTGGGTAAGACCGTTCAGGCTCTGGCGCATATCCTCGTCGAAAAAGAAGCGAAACGATTAGACAAACCATGCCTGATCGTCTGTCCCACGAGTGTCATTCCAAACTGGGAAGCGGAGGCAGAAAAATTTGCACCGCAGCTCAAAGTGCTATCCCTTCAGGGTAAAGATCGAGCAGCCCGTTTTGATGGCATTGCCAATGCGGATCTCGTTCTCACCACCTATCCGCTTTTGTCTCGTGATGCTGATACCATCATGCCCATCGAATGGCACATGGTCGTGCTGGATGAAGCTCAGGCCATCAAAAATCCTACCACGAGAGCCACCCAAATTGTTTGCGAGCTTCAGTCGCGGCATCGTCTTTGTCTAACCGGAACGCCTATTGAGAACCATTTGGGTGAAGTTTGGACCCATTTTTCTTTTCTCATGCCAGGAATGCTAGGAAGCCACAAAGACTTTGGCAAACGGTTTCGTAACCCTATTGAACGACAAAAAGATGTCAAGCAGCAGGCGGTTTTAGCGGGGCGTCTCAAGCCATTCATTCTTCGCCGGAACAAGTCGGACGTCGCAAAAGAACTGTCGCCAAAGACAGAAATTATTCATTATGTCGAATTAAATGCCGAGCAAAGAGACCTTTACGAAACGGTGCGTCTGACGATGCATGAGAAGGTGCAAGAGGTCGTTTCCGATAAGGGATTTAACCGAAGTCACATCGTCATTCTCGATGCGCTTTTAAAACTTCGTCAGGTTTGTTGCGATCCTCGCCTTGTTAGGCTGGCAAGTGCGCGCAATGTTAAGCAAAGCGCCAAACTCGAAAGCCTGACCGATATGCTCCCGGAGATGATCGAGGAGGGGCGGCGTATTCTTCTGTTTTCGCAGTTCACCTCCATGCTGGATCTTATCAAGCCTGAACTAAATAAGGTGGGCATCCCCTTTGTCGAACTGCGTGGCGATACGACCGATCGCAAAACACCGGTAAAGCGATTCCAGAATGGCGAAGTTCCCCTTTTTCTTATCAGCCTGAAAGCCGGCGGCACCGGGCTTAATCTTACCGCGGCCGATACCGTCATCCATTATGATCCCTGGTGGAATCCCGCCGTCGAAACGCAAGCAACAGACCGCGCGCACCGTATTGGCCAGACAAAGCCAGTCTTCGTTTATAAATTCATCGCCAAAGGCACCGTCGAGGAACGCATCCTCGACATGCAAAACCGCAAACGCGACCTCGCCGCCGCCCTCCTCAACGACTCCCCCGAAACAAGCGCAGCCTTTACAGCCGACGATATCGAATTTTTATTCCGTGAGTTTAAGTAGGGAGGTGGTTCTGATCATGGGAACGCCATGAAAAAATAAGGCTGAAAAGGCCTCCTAACCTACAAGAGCAGGATAAAAGGAGGATTTTCGAAAATCTAATTCATTGAAAAAAAACTGGTCTGCATTAAACCAGCCTCCACGTCCTGCGCTATACGCCGGCAACTTGGCTGGTTATGGATGGAGTGCCATTGCGGGAGGTCGCCCGATTACTCGGCAATAACGAGGGGAGGGTGGAACAGATTTATGGGAATCATTCGCCCGACTGTTTGTGTAGAGTAGTCAACGCGCTAAGCTTAAGGAAATTGGAAACGTTAAATTTATAACGACATGTAATCGCGCTGTATTTATGTTTTTCGAAGGCGGCCTCAGAAATTACTCGAGACCTTCAAGGAACATTTCCTTTGAATTATTTATCCCGTCTGCAAAGATGCGCCCGGTGTCAATCGCGATTAGTTCCGTTGCATCATAGATTTGTTGTCGCCTAGCTGGATCAGAACGCCCTTGGTCTATCTGATCTCCAACTAGCATGTGGTGATTATTTCCAATTATTTCAAAACCAAAATAGTTTTTAATCTCATTAATATGTGTTTCGTCTTGCTTGCGTCGAAAATCAAGATGCACTCCTCCAAGCTTGTTGGCATGCATGATAATGACATCCTTCCGCTGGTAAAACTCTCCCTTCCAAAAAAACATTTTTTGATCGATGAACTGGCTTGGCTTTTGGAGCGAGGGCATTGCGACATCTCTTACTTGCCTTTGGGCTTGGTATTCGGGACCAAGATACTTTTGTGCTGTTTGGGCGATTGAAACGCCCATCGCGCCAAAAATTACCGGCCCCATCCAATGCTCAAAAACACCCGCCCTACATAGTTTTACTGCGTGCTGGTTACTGTTAATAGAAAAAAGCGCCTCTCTAGGCTTAAAGTGCTTTTGCGCAACGAAGAATAGGCCTTCGGCAATCCATCTGCGTAAAATAGGTACTATTACCGTCCTCGCCTCTGATGGTTTGGGAATTCCCCCCATCAAGCATTGGTCTAGAATTGCGACATCCTCAAAAAGTTGAAGGATCAATTCGCGATCATGTTTGGTCACGTGCGCCGCAGGCATCTCATTTTCTTTCAAATATCTTTTCTAACCACATACATAAGGCCGCGCTTACTAAGTGGCCAAATCATCTTTCTAATTGTTGAGAATCAGCGTCCCAGGGATATTCCGCATAATGCGAATACTTACAGTCCTACTGCTGTAGGATAAATTCAGACGTCTAGAATTCTTATCTCATTGAAATAACTGGTCGGAGAGAGAGGATTCGAACCTCCGGCCCCTGCCTCCCGAAGGCAGTGCTCTACCAGGCTGAGCTACTCTCCGAAGCCGTAGAATGGGCGTTTATAGCGAGATGGGGGGCTTGGCGCAACGCGCTATTGCACGCTGGTAATCAGGCACCTTTCCTGGGTGCCGAGGAATCCACTGTTAACCTTCGCAATTTGGGCGAAAGGCCACCGACGAGGGCGACGACGATCAGCGTGCCTATGCCGCCCAGAACGATGGAGGGCACGAGGCCCAGAAAGCGGGCGGCGAGGCCGGATTCGAAGGCGCCGATCTCGTTCGAGGAGATGATGAACATGCTGTTCACGGCCGAAACCCGGCCGCGCATATTGTCGGGCGTGAGAAGCTGCATCAGGCTGCCGCGGATCACCATGCTGCAACTATCGAAAGCGCCACTCAGGATCAGAAACAGGGCCGATAGCCAGAACACATGGCTGAGGCCAAAGCCGATCATCGAGAAACCAAAACCGGTCACGACCGTCAGCAGCATCGTCGCGCGGATATGTTTGAGGGGATGAGTGGCAAGAAAAAGTGCTGTCGCCATCGCACCAATGGCGGGCGAAGCGCGCAGCACGCCAAGCCCTTCCGAACCCAGATGCAGGATCTGATCGGCATAGGCCGGCAGCATCGCCACAGCCCCACCGAAGAGAACAGCGAACATATCGAGCGTCATCACCGCCAGCAAAACATGGTTGTGCCAGATGAAGCTCCATCCCGCCTTGATGCTTTTAACGGCGGGCTCACGTTTTTCGGCGCTGCGGTAATGGCGATGTTCATGATCCATGCTGGAAAAAATAACCAGCGCGATGATCATGAGGCTTACCGGCAATAGCCACGCAATGCGCGGTCCATAACCGCCATAAATTATACCGGCAAGGGCAGGGCCGGTGATGGTGGCGATCTGAAAGCCGCCGCTCATGCAGGCCGAAGCTGCCGGAATTTTCTCGCGCGGCACAACTTGCGGCAGCAGGGAGAAGGATGACGGCATCACAAAACTGCGCGCGATGCCGGAAATAAAAACGCCGCCGAAGATGAAAGGAATAACATTGCCGTAAGGTGCTGGCACTATACCGCCCGCCACCAACAGAAGCGCTAGCGTGTTCAAAGTCAGTATGCCAAGGCACACCAGATAAACCCGATGCGGACGGCTGATATCGACGATATGCCCCGCAAACAAAGCGCAGGTGAGAGCCGGCACGGCTTCGGCGAGGCCGGTGAGGCCGAGTACAAACATATCGTGTGTGAGGGAATAAATTTGCCAGCCGACAATCACCGCCTGCGTCTGCAGCGCCATCACGAGCAAGGTGCGCGTAAGCACCAAGGCACGAAAATTGCGGAGATTGAGAATAGCGAGCGAGAATGACATGGGGCGCGATGAGACTTTAAAAGCCGCGATCCACGGTAAAATCGACGATATCCAGCAAGGCTTGCTTCACCGGATGTTCCGGGAAAAGGCCCAAAGCATCGCGGGCAATGGCGCCGTAATGCTTGGCCCGGTCGATAGCATCGCGCAGCGCATTGTGGCGGCGCAAAAGATCCTGCGCATGGGCAAGATCACCCTCGCGCTGATCGCGATCATCCAATGTACGGTGCCAGAACTGCCGCTCGGCTTCGTTGCCGCGATGAATAGCGAGGATTACTGGTAGGGTGATTTTGGCTTCGCAGAAATCATTGCCCACGGTTTTGCCAAGGCGGGAGGATTCAGCGGCGTAATCGAGAACATCATCAGTGATCTGAAAGGCGATGCCGAGATTGAGGCCGAAAGTGCGCAGAGCTTCTTCTTCCGAAGATGGCCTTCCTGATACTACCGCACCCAGGCGGCAGGCGGCGGCAAAAAGCTCGGCTGTCTTGGCGCGCACAACTTCAAGATAGGCTTGCTCGCTCGTAGTGCTGTCACTTGTGGTGGTGAGCTGCAACACTTCGCCTTCGGCGATGATGGCCGAAGCGTTGGAAAGAATGCGCAGCACATCGATCGAGCCATCTTCGACCATAAGCTGGAACGCGCGGCTGAAGAGGAAATCGCCGACCAAGACGCTGGCCTGATTGCCAAACAAGGCATTGGCTGAAGGCTCGCCGCGGCGCAGATCGCTGGCATCCACCACATCATCATGCAAAAGGGTGGCCGTATGGATGAATTCGACACAGGCGGCCAATTTCAGGTGGCGCTGGCCTTCGTAGCCACAGAGGCGCGAGGAAGCGAGGGTCAGGATGGGGCGCAGGCGCTTGCCGCCGGCCGCGATGATATGCCCCGCCAGCTGGGGGATCAGCGGCACATGGCTTTCCATACGCTGCACAATCAGCTGGTTGACGGCGACGATGTCTTCGGCAACAAGATTGGTCAGCGCGTCAAGGGCTGCATCGCCCGGCTTGCGGCGGGCGTTTTCAAGAGGAATAATGGTGGCGGAAACGGTGTTCATGAGTAGGCCTGACAGCCAGTATAATCATTGTACGGAAGAAAGCCATGCATGAAAAAGATGCCCAAAAACAGGCAACGGAAACCACAATCGACGGCCTTCTCGATAACCGGATAAAACTGGAACAGCAGGCTAATGGTTATCGCGTGGCGGTGGATACGGTTCTCTTGGCCGCCGCCGTGCCGGCAGAGCCCATCGATCGGGTGCTCGAGCTCGGCTGTGGAGTTGGAGGGGCCATGTTGTGCCTCGCCAGCCGCGTGCCCAGCGTTGCGGTGATGGGAGTCGAAATCCAGCATTCTTTGGCGCTTTTGTGCCGCGATAATATCGTGCGCAATAAAATCGTTGCCGATCTCTGCGTGCAGGTGGGCGATGCCACAAAACTCTCGCCGGCTTTCGCAGGTGTTTTTCGCCATGTGATGATGAATCCGCCTTATCATGATGAAGCCCGGCATGATGCTTCCCCGCAAGCCCAAAAGCGCGTTGCAAATACGGAGAAAGAAGGCGATCTACCGCTATGGATCGCCAATGCTGCCAAATCATTACGCCGGAAAGGATCGCTGACGCTGATCCATCGCGCGGATCGTCTCGACGAAATTATAAAATTCTTATCGCCTGCCTTTGGCAAAATTGAAATTTACCGGATTTTGCCGAAAGTGGGCGCCGAACCAAAACGCGTGGTCGTGCGCGCTTACAAAGATACGGACAGCGATATTCAATCGCGCGATTTTATTCTGCACAAAGCCGATGGCGGTTATACCGATGAGGCCGAGGCCATTTTGCGCAAAGGTGAAATCTTGCCGGGCACGCCGACAAGAACCGATTACGATATTTTGAGAGATTGATCGTGAGCGAACCCGCGCCCGGTTTTACCGATATCAAACCCGGCGGATGGATCGACCGGAAACTACCTCTTGCGGCGCGGCCCTATGCGCGCCTGATGCGGCTTGATCGGCCGATCGGCACATGGCTCTTGCTGTTTCCCTGCTGGTGGGGCGTGGCGCTGGCCAGCTATGCCTGGCCCAATCCCTGGTATCTGTTTTTGTTTGCTGTGGGCGCCGTCGTCATGCGCGGAGCTGGCTGTGTGATCAATGATATTTACGATCGCGAGCTGGATGCCAAGGTGGAGCGCACGCGTGCGCGGCCTTTGGCGAGCGGTGAAATCCAGCTCTGGCAAGCGGTGGTGTTTCTCAAAATCCTGCTCCTGATCGGACTTGGTGTTTTGCTTCTGTTCAATCGCTTGACGGTGATCACCGGCATTGCCTCATTAGCTTTGGTTTTCAGCTATCCCTATATGAAGCGCATTACATGGTGGCCGCAGCTTTTCCTGGGTTTCACCTTCAGCTGGGGCGCGCTGCTTGGCTGGACGGCGGTACATGGCGATCTCGCCTTAATGTCGGTTTTTCTCTATATCGCCGGCATTTTCTGGACGCTCGGCTACGACACGATCTACGCGCATCAGGATGTAGCCGACGATGCTCTCATTGGTATTAAATCGACGGCGCGTTTGTTCGGCGCTCGTTCGAAGCAATGGATCGCGTTATTTTATGGGCTCACCATACTGATGCTAGCGCTGACCGGCTGGGTTGGTTATTTCGATTTTCCCTATTATGTGATGCTTATCGTCGCGGCGGCGTTTATCGGCAAAGAATTATTTCTCTGGCGCGTGGACAATCCGGCGGATTGTTTGCATCGCTTCAAACGCAACCGCGATTTCGGCTTGATTGTTTTTGCCGGCATTATTCTCGGCCGCGTCCTATGAAGGAAAGCGATTTCGAGGAATTTATCCGTTCGCAAACGGTGCTTGCCAAAGCTTCAATCGTGCCCGAGATCGAACTTTACCTGGCAACCGAAATCACTCCGCTTTGGCAGATTACCGAAGAACGTTTGAAGGGCGGCAATTTACCACCGCCTTATTGGGCTTTTGCCTGGCCGGGCGGGCAGGCCTTGGCGCGCTACGCGCTCGATCATCCCGAAGAAATAAAGGACAAACGCGTGCTCGATTTCGGCGCGGGTGGAGGCATTGCCGCAATCGCTGCGGCGAAAGCCGGAGCCAAAGCCGCACTGGCAGACGATATTGATTTGCTGGCGCAAGCTGCCATCCGGATGAATGCGGCGCATAACAACGTGAAAGTTGATATTCATCGCGTTATGGATATGGACAACGCGATCAAGAAGGTTGATCTGATTTTTGCCGGTGATGTTTGCTACCAGCAGGCCATGAGCGCGATTGTTTCGCGCTGGCTCTATTTATGCGTGGCAGAGGGTGTGCGCGTGCTGATCGCGGATCCCGGCCGCGCCTATGTGCCAACCGAGGGAATGAAAGAAATCGCGCGCTATGAAGTGCCGACCTCGCGCGATCTCGAGGATCGGGATAGCCGAACGGTGATTATCTCGGAACTCAGTGTGCCGGAATAATTTATTCGGCTACTGTTTCGCCTGGTGCACGTTCGTCGGCGGGGCGGTATTCCTGCACGCGTGTCGCGCGCAAACCACGCAAACCGTGACGGTCAAGCAAGACCATCCAGCTCTTGAACTCTTCTTCCGACAGACGATAACGCTGGCAGGCTTCCTCGAAAGTGAGGATGCCGCTACGCACCGCGGCTACCACCTGCGCCTTGCGACGCATGACCCAACGCTTGGTCTCGGGCGGTGGAAGCTTGTCGAGCTCTTTTTGGCGATCCGAAATGCGAACAATTTTGACCTGTTCGCCGGGATAGGCGGAAGATGAATGCGCCGTCATAATATGAACTCCAAAAAAATCAAATTGGTTCGAAATGTAGGGTCACAATAAACCATACCGGTTTAAAAATCAGCTAATCGTTATGGTTAATTTTTTGCATTGCTTCGGAAAAAGACCGAAGCAAATTAACTTCTTGGCGGCCATTTAACGTAAACTTTTGGGTCAAACGTTAACAAACGGATGCGCGCAAAAAAGGCCTCAAAATTGCGCTAAAGTTCCGTTTTCATAACGCCACATGGCGCCGCTGCTCCAGGCATTTGGCAGCGCTTCGGGGAAATGGATCATCAGATTTCCATCCTCGGTATAAACTTCATAGGCTTTTGTGCAGTTCGCGATGGGGTGCAGGCCGTTGCTGTTCGCGCGCACGACCAGCAAATAATGATGATAGGGGCAGGTACCGTCGCCATTCGCGTAGGATGTCAAAACAACCGCGTCGGCATTGTTCAAATTAAAGGTGCGCGACACATTGATCGGCGCCGGTTGATTGTCGGCCTCAAACACTTTCTGGCCGTTCAACATCACGACATATTGATGCGTTTGTCCGGTTTGCTGGTCATCGATCTCAAGACTGCCAAAACGGCTCGGTATTGTTTGCGGCGATCCAAGTGCGTTGGGGTTGGTGTAATCGCCACCGTAATAGCCGTAAAAATCGGGATGGGTTGCGTAGAAATTCTCCGGCGGTGCCTCGGAACTGCGCATCGGACTTTGACTGCCGGTTTCGCGGATTAGCGCAGCATATGTGATCGGGCCCAGAATACCATCGGCACGCAAATGATGATCACGCTGGAAGGATTTTACCGCCACTCTCGTGCGTGTGCCGACAATACCATCGGCGGGGCCGGGATTGTAACCGAGCTGGGCCAAAGTGATTTGGGCCGTACGAACACGCTCATGTGAACTAACGCTACCGCCGCTTCTGTGTTTGCTTTTGCTCTTACTTTTTTTGCCGCGCTTGCGGTGATGGCTGGTGCTTTTATGTTTTGCGGCTTTTTTGGCCGGGGTCGCTTGAGGTGGTGAAACGGAGGAAAGGGTTGGTAATTCAGTTGCCTCGGGAGTGTCGATAGCAGGCGGCGGAACGTTATCCGTTTGAGCGTGAACCGGGGCTGCAAAAAAGCTGAAGGCAATGCAGATCATTGCACTTGCCAGAATTGCACCAAAAATCTTGTTCATTAAAACCTCGTCCCGAGGATGCGTTGGCGGACATTATATAGAGGCCCCGCCGTTAAGCCAATATTGGACGGATATCGCTCATGCCGGCTTTATATCGGCCGTGCAATGAGGGCATTTGCTGGCTTTGAGAGGAATCGTGGAACAGCAGCAGGGGCAGTCTTTCGTGGTTGGTCCTGGCTTCTTGGCGAAGCGGTTGATCTGGCGAATAAGCATAAAAATGACAAAAGCGACGACCGAAAAATCGATCACCGTGTTGATGAACAATCCATAATTGATGGTGGGCGCACCGGCCGCCTTGGCGGCAGCGAGCGAATCATAATGCTTGCCGGAAAGACTTACGAAGAGGCTCGAGAAATCGACATGGCCGAGTATCAGGCCGATGGGCGGCATGATGATGTCATTGACCAGGGACGTAACGATCTTGCCAAAGGCCGCGCCGATCACGACGCCGACAGCTAAATCGATCACATTACCGCGCGCGGCAAAATCACGAAATTCTTTCAGGAGATTCATGTTTTCAACCTCGATCCTTATCATGAAAGTAATTCAATTGAGACATATAGCCAACCCCCCCTTTCCTTTGCTATATAAACTTGATTGGCAACTTAATAATTGTTTGAGGATAAAATTATGAGATATGTTTGGATTGTCGCTTTCATATGGGTTTTTTTAGCCTCATTGCCGGTTCAGGCGGTGGGGTCTTCTCTCGAGTTAGAGGAAAAAATTGCCTATCAGCAAGGCTTATTTGGCGGTCTTTATGCCCGTTGTGGTGCGCCTGACGAGCAACAGGCAGTTATCGGAGGATCGTTGGCCACTTGGCGCACAGAGACATTCCGCGGCTATCAGGGCAATTCCAACGAGCGTATGCGTTTGGGTAATGCTTTCGATAAGGCGGCGGCCGGCGTCGTCGGGGATCCCTCCGCGTGCAAGGATTGGATCAAAAAAGCGGCAGCCACCTGGCGCGATATCGTGCAACTGGTTCAGTATGGCGAGCCGGTATCCCTTAAGCCCTAGCATTCAAACTAAAAACCCGCCGGGATCAACCGACGGGTTTTTTCTATTTATGGGCGCAGCGGCTTTTAGATACGCATTAATACACCGTCCTGATAGCGCCACATATCGATGGGTCCCCATCCGATCTTGCGATCCGGGAAGCTCATCATTAGAGTTTCGTCGTTTGACACGTAAGCTTCGTAAGAGCTGCTGCAATTGCCAATCATATGTGGCCCTGTGTATGTACCATTGCTGCGCAGAGTCAGCAGATAGTTTTTATACGCACATCCGTCCTCGCTACTGTAGGCGCTAAAGATGACAGCGTCTTCACCGTTCATCTCAAACGTGCGTGAAACGCGTAAGACCGCGGGCTGATTGTTTGCGAAAAGAATCGCCTGGCCGTTCAACGTGACCGTGTATTGGCGTAAGGAACCGCGATCGTCTTCGTGGATGTCGAGGGAACCGAAGCGGCTAGGGACATGCTGGACGTAAACGTAATACCAGCGGTTTTGCCAGTCGACCGTCCAGAGACCGGTGGTGGGGTTGATATAACCGGATGGATTATAAGCGTAGTTGTAATTGTAGCCGTGTTGATAGGCGGTCGGGTAGTAATAGGGATGGTGGGCCAGATAATCGGTGTGTAACAATAAATCGAAAGTTTCCCGTGTCAGACGTCCGTTTTCAGGCAAGCGATTGACATGTTGAAATTCCGCTAGAGCATGCCGGGTTTCCGAGCCCAGGACGCCATCGTAGGGACCAACCCGATAGCCGAGGTCCGAAAGCCGCATCTGCGCTGCGCGCACGTTTTCGTCAATGGTGACATTGAACGCATGGGCGGGCGCTGGCGCCAATCCTGCAATAATGCAAAAGACGGCGCCGATGAGAGCCACGTTTTGGATGCGGTTTTTCATGATAATATGCTCCTGTGATAATCAGTTTTTTAAAATACGGCTACGGAATATAGTGAATTGGCTGTGCGTTTGAATCATAAAATTGGCTGTTCCGATTCCATGAAGGATCGTAAAAATATCCGGAATGATAGTAATTGTCGGGATAGGCATATTGATATCCGTTGGCATAATAGTAGTTGTTCGGATAATAATAGCCGTATTGAGGGCGATCGGCGCAAGCCGAGAGCGCAAGCGACAAGCAGGCAATTATGCCGAGAAGTGCTGATGCGCGAATATGCTTTTTCATGCCAATTCCTTTCAAATATGAAATCCAGAAAAATGCATCAAATATCAAAACGCGAATAATCAGGAGGGAATCTAGCAATGGATGATTGACGTCTCGTTAATGCTGGAAAAAACTCCCGTACCCTAGGCCAAAGCTGGGTTTGGGCAAACGTTAAAAAATGTTACCGCCCTTCCATAGCACAAAAAACACTATTCCAATCTTCATGATCGAACGCGTCTGTCGATTGTAGAAGGCGGGAAATTTTATTGTACGATGTGCTCACGCAACTCGACGCTCAGTACATTACGGTCGCCGATAACGCTTTCAATCTTGCTGCAGGCAACGCGGCCCTTCACATGGCCCGGAGAATGCTGGCCGGTCACCTTGATATGGCGCGGAGGCTTGTTGGGCTGTTGAAGCCGGATGATGACCCCGAATTCGCCAAAAGTCTGCTCGCTGCGCAGGGCACGGTAGGCGAGATCCGGATTAACAATCTTGTCCAGGGCGGAGTGGTAAATGTCTTTCATGATGCACCTCATCGGTTCGTCGGAAGTGCGGGTGAGTTATAAGCCAAAATGAGGCTAAATTTTGGTTATCTCGAGAGGAAATAGCCACATTCATCTTGCCTTGGCCGGTTCAGGCAAGGTATCAACCGCGAACTGGAATTTATTACTAAACAAGCGTAACAATTAGTCGTTAAAATTGAAAAGACGGTTCCGGACAATCTGTCTATAGCTTGTGCGGCATTTTAACCTGAGGAACAAAATCATGTGTGGAATTGTTGGAATTCTTGCGCAACGCCCCGTTGAATCTCTGTTGGTCGACGGGCTGCGCCGACTCGAATATCGCGGCTATGACAGCGCCGGTATCGCGACGCTTTCGAATGGCCATATCGAATTTCGCCGCGCCGAAGGTAAGCTCGACAATCTGGCATCACGCCTTAAGGATGAACCGCTAACCGGCACTGTTGGCATCGGCCACACCCGTTGGGCCACGCATGGCCGCCCGACCGAATATAATGCGCACCCGCATGTGACGGATAAAGTTGCTGTCGTGCATAACGGCATTATCGAGAATTACCGCGAGTTACGACATGAGCTTGAACAGAAACAGCATCGCTTCCGTTCGGATACGGACACAGAAACCATCGCGCATCTCATCACCGATTATCTCGATCAGGGCATGACGCCGCAGCAGGCGATGGCCGCGACACTGAAGCGTCTCGATGGCGCCTTTGCGCTCGGCGTGATTTTTGCCGGACACAAAGACTTGCTGATTGGTGCGCGGCGCGGCAGTCCGCTTGCGGTTGGTTATGGCGATGAGGAAATGTATCTGGGTTCGGATGCGCTGGCCTTGGCGCCGCTTACGGACCGTATCAGCTATCTTGAGGAAGGTGATTGGGTCGAGCTGCATTCCGGCAAGGCCATCATTCACGACTGCAACGATGCCGTGGTGGAACGCAAAATTCATGTGACCGCACTCACAGGCGCGATGATTGGCAAGGGCCAATATCGCCATTTCATGCTGAAGGAAATTTTTGAACAGCCTGCCGTGATCGGCGATACGATGCTGGCGCATATGTCGCCGGATGGAAAACTGGAATTACCGGCTTTGCCGTTCGACTGGACGAAAGTTTCGCGCCTGACGATCGTGGGCTGTGGCACCGCTTATTATGCCGGTATGGTCGGCAAATACTGGTTCGAGAAACTGGCGAAACTGCCGGTCGAAATCGATATCGCTTCCGAATTTCGTTACCGCGAAGCGCCCTTGCCGCAAGGCGGCGTGACGCTCGCCATTTCGCAGTCGGGCGAAACGGCGGATACGTTGGCTGCATTGAATTACGCCAAGGCCAACGGGCAAAAAATCATCTCGGTGCTGAATGTGCCGCACAGTTCGATGGCGCGTATCTCGGACGCCGTCATCCCGACTTTGGCCGGGCCCGAAATCGGTGTTGCTTCGACCAAAGCTTACACGACTCAGCTGACGGCACTTTTATTGCTTGCCCTGTCGGCCGCCGAAGCACGCGGAACGCTGGACAAGGAACGTGCAAAAGCGATTTTGGACGCGCTCTGCGGTGTGCCGGCGCAGATCAATGAAATTCTCCGCGATGAGAATAAAATTCAGGAACTCGCGCAGAGCCTCTGCGAAGCGCGTGATGTGCTTTATCTCGGACGTGGGCTTCTTTATCCGCTGGCACTCGAAGGTGCTTTGAAGCTCAAGGAAATCTCCTACATTCATGCCGAAGGCTATGCGGCCGGCGAGATGAAGCATGGTCCCATCGCGTTGATCGACGAAAATATGCCGGTTGTCGTTCTGGCACCAAGCGATGCGCTGTTCGAAAAAACATCCTCGAACGTTCAGGAAGCCATCGCGCGCGGCGCCAAGGTGGTGATGTTCTCGGACAAAATTGGTCTGACGAAACTCGGTATGAAGCCCTTCTGGAGCATGAGCCTGCCCGACGCCGATCCGGCGGTGCTGCCGCTCCTCTACGCCATCCCGGTGCAGTTGCTGGCCTATTATACGGCTGTTGCCAAGGGTACGGATGTGGATATGCCCCGCAATCTGGCAAAGAGCGTCACGGTAGAGTAGGCCGCGCTCAGATTTCGCGCGTGAGAGCTTGCCTGTGGCGACTTAAGGCTGCGGTACTTCGAATCTGTTTGAGCGTAAGAGCAAATGCGGCGGCATGGTGTGCGCCATGTCGGCTACCAGTTTTTAAGACAACATAATAATTTGGCAAATCTCGTTTGGGTCTTTCTTGTAAGGCAGGTGGGTTATCTGGATCTAATGTGTTGTCGATACCGTAATTGGCTTTTGCTTCTAACCGTGCCAGCTTCTTGATTATTTTGTGCGGCACTCGACCGCCCACCATTGCTTCTAAGATCGCCTCGCTATCTACTTCTCGCCAAGAGCTTCTAGTGCTCGACTGTGCGAGCTCGTAGGCCTTTATTGCCAAAGTTTGCTTTTCTTTGTCGGTTGGATGGGCAAAAGCCGCGTCCTGTAATTTGCGGGCAACGCTCAATTGCCTTGCAATTTTACCTAATGAATATCTTGATGGCTGCATAAAATGCCCCCAATAATGTAATGTATAGTTTTGAAATTAAACGGTATAGCCACTAGACGCAATTATATAAATACGTGCGCTTATTGATTTTTTGTGTCTAGTCTGTTATTCTTAAAATATGAGCGAAACCGTAAAATATAATAAAGTTCCCCCCTCCATGCAGGCCCTCGGCGCGTGCGTTTTCGGCTACTCTTATTGGTTCCGGTAACCCCGGAAACATCGCTCTTTTACTCATCCAAAATCGATAAGTTGCAACAACCAGTAAAAACTGGCTCATTAGGCATGAAGGATATTAACCATGACTGCACAAAAACAATCCGACTGGTCCCCCGATAGCTGGCGCTCGAAAGCGGCCAAGCAACAACCGGTCTATCCCGATGCTGCCGCGCTTAAGGTGGCCGAAACGCGGCTCGCCCGCTTGCCGCCGCTGGTTTTTGCCGGAGAGGCGAGACGCCTCAAGAAAAAGCTCGCGCGCATGTCGCGTGGTGAAGCTTTTCTGTTTCAGGGCGGCGATTGTGCGGAAAGTTTCGCCGAATTCACCGCCAACAACATCCGCGATATGTTCCGCCTCATCCTGCAATGCGCGGTGGTTCTGACTTTCGGTGGTGGCATTCCTGTGGTGAAGGTAAGCCGCATGGCGGGGCAATTCGCCAAACCGCGCTCGGATGATAATGAAACGAAAGACGGCAAAACACTGCCGAGCTATCGCGGCGATATCGTGAACGGCATTGAGTTTGATGCCGAGGCGCGCAAGCCCGATCCCGCGCGCATGGTTGATGTTTACAATCAGTCGGCGGCCACACTCAATTTACTGCGCGCCTTCGCGCAGGGCGGTTACGCCGATCTGCACGAAGTGCATCGCTGGAATTTGGATTCCGTGGAACGCAGCCTGCAGGGGGAGCGATACCGCGATTTGTCCAAACGCATCGGCGAAGCGCTCAACTTCATGGCGGCTTGCAACATAACCGCTGAAACTTCGGCCGAGATCCGCGAGACCGATATGTTCACCTCGCACGAAGCGTTGCTGTTGCCTTACGAACAGGCGCTAACTCGCGTCGATAGCACGACGGGCGATTGGTATGATGTTTCGGCCCATATGCTCTGGATCGGTGATCGTACGCGGCAGCCGGATGGCGCACATGTGGAATTTCTGCGTGGTGTCAAAAATCCGCTCGGTCTTAAATGCGGACCTTCATCGAATCCGGACGATCTCATGCGGCTGATCGATATCCTCAATCCGGATAACGAACCGGGGCGTTTAACGCTCATTGCGCGTATGGGCTCGGACAAAATCAAGACGCATCTGCCGCCGCTCCTAAAAGCTGTGAAGAAAAAGGGCGCGGCGATTGCCTGGTGTTCGGATCCTATGCATGGCAATACGCAAATGTCGTCGAACGGTTACAAAACCCGCGATTTCGCCCGCATTCTCTCCGAAGTGCGCGACTTCTTCGCGGTGTGCGATGGCGAGGGCGTGTTCCCCGGCGGCATTCATCTCGAGATGACCGGCAAGCAGGTGACCGAATGCACCGGTGGTGCATCAGATGTGAAGGAAGCCGATCTTGCCGAATGCTACGAAACGCATTGCGATCCACGTCTCAACGCAAGCCAGGCCCTCGAGCTTGCTTTCCTGGTGGCCGATCATCTCAAAAACGAACGACAGAAACGCGTCTGACATTTGAAAGGTTCATCATGCGCCGTGTTTTAATTGTTCTGGTGGTTATGGCGCTGATAACTTTTCCTGCGCGGGCGCAGGAAGTGGCTACGTCCGCGCATGCCGATCTCACCGAAACGCCGATGGAATGTATGATGCCAGCGCTGCCATCTTTGCTTATGAGTCATGCAGGATCGCCCATCGATTCCTTTAAATCGGGCATGACGAATGTGAGCGATTACGCACAGGATGTAGCCATTTATCTGAATTGCGCGGGCAATAAAATGTGGGTCGAAGCGAATGATTTTTGTCAAAGCGCAATCGATATAGCCCGCGTGAAATGGAAACAAATGCAGGAAAAGAAAAATTCTGCTAACTGATCAGCCAGCCATCACATCACCGGCTGTGATAATTTGTTTTGTTCCATCCGCAAGTTTCAAAATTAGATTGCCACTATCATCCAGCCCATCGAAGGTCCCTTCGATGGTGCGATCCCCTAGCCGAATGGTTGTTTTTCCTTTGGCAGCGGCGGCGAGCCACGCTTCATGAACCGGCTTAAATCCTTGTTTTATAAAGGTATTTACCCATGCTGATATTCGTTCCAGCAGGCGGTCAAGAATTTGTGGTAAGGGCGGCGGCGTTAGGCCTTCAGCGCGAAGTGATGTCGCCGGATATAGAGCATTGTCGGGGTGGTGCTCAACATTGAGGCCAATACCAATCACAAGCCATTCAACACGGCCGGTTTTTGAAAGTGAGGATTCCAGCAATATGCCGCTGATTTTTTTGCCCGAAACAAGGACATCGTTCGGCCATTTGAGCATGACCTCGGCATTTGGTAGCAATGATTTGATTGTATCGCAAATGGCTAAGGCAGCGATCAATCCATATTGCCCGGCCTGTTGCAGTTCGCAATCGGGGCGCAATAGAACCGAGACGTAAAGATTACCTTCCGGCGATTCCCACTGGCGGCCATGACGCCCGCGTCCGGCGGTTTGCTTCAGCGCCCATATGGCGAGACCTTCTGGCTCACTAGCCTCGGCGGCTTTTTTGACTTCGTCGTTTGTGCTGGTTGTTTCGGCGAGCTGCCGAATGCGCCACGCGATGGTCATCCGGCGATGAGGCTCTTCGCCGCGACCAGCGCGCTATCGATCAAGGGTGCTGGCCATAAAACGAACAAGAGCACGATCAGAGCCGTAAAACCTACGGCGATGCGTAGATCATATTCCCAAATCGCATCGACAGTCCGAACCGGTTCATCGAAATACATTAATTTGATGAGGCGCAGATAATAGCCTGCCGCCACGACGGATGTGAGAACGCCGATCACCGCAAGCGGCACAAGTCCGGCTTTCACGGCTGCGAGAAACACAAAATATTTGCCGAAAAATCCTGCCAGCGGCGGCACGCCGGCCAGCGAGAAGAGGAAAACGACCATCGCCAGTGCCAGCATGGGTTTGGTTTTGGCAAGGCCTTTCAAATCGTCGATCTGTTCCGTGAGTTGGCCATCGCGGCGCAGGCAAAGAATGATGGCGAAAGCACCGAGCGTGTTGATGAAATAAATCGCGAGATAGATAAGGAAAGCCTGTACTCCTTCGGCCCCGCCCGCCGCGAGGCCAACCAGCATGTAGCCAACATTGGCGATGGAGCTGTAGGCCAACAGGCGCTTGATGTTGGATTGCACGAGACCTGCGAAGGCACCCAAGATCATCGAAGCCAAAGCGGCAAATACAAGGATTTGCATCCATTGATGGGTAAGCCCGGCAAAAGGCACGAAGAGAAGGCGCGTGAAGAGGGCCAAGGCTGCAGCCTTGGGCCCGGCGGCAAAGAAAGCAGTGACGGGTGTCGGTGCGCCTTCATAGACATCCGGCGTCCACATATGAAAGGGTACAGCTGAAACCTTGAAAGCCATCGCCGCGCAGATGAAAACCATGCCGAAGATCACACCGAGCGGCGGATGTGCCAGCGTCAGCATTTTTGTCAGCGGGCCGAACTGCGTGGTTCCGGCATAGCCATAGATCAGCGAGATACCGTAAAGAATAAGGCCGGACGAAAGCGCGCCAAGCACGAAATATTTCAGTCCCGCTTCGCTCGATTTCGCATCGTCACGCCGGTAGGCGGCCAGTACATAGAGCGCCAGGCTTTGCAGTTCGAGGCCGACATAAAGCGAAAGCAAATCGCCCGCCGAAACCATCAGCATCATGCCGATGGTGGCGAACAAAACCAGCACCGGATATTCCGGCTTCAACAATTTTTCCTGTTTCAAATAAACCCAGGACAGCATTAGCGACAGTGCCGCTGCGGCCAACAGGATTATTTTTACGAAGCGCGAAAAATAATCATGCACGAACATATGGTGGAAGGTGTCATTGCCGAAACCACCAACCATGAAAGACAATTTGTTGCCATCGGGTGTTGCAACGCCGGTAAATAGCGGTGCCAAGGCGGCAAGATCCGCAACCAAAACACCGGCGATCAGCAAGGATGCGAAGGCCAATACGCCGACCATAGGCGCCGATTTGTCGCCACGGATTACGCCAAACAGCAAAAGAAACATGCCTGCCACGGCGAGGAAAATTTCCGGCAAAGCCGTGTAGAGGGATTCTACATTCATGGCGCCATCCCCGATCCGATTTCGTGATGATAATCGGCTACTATTTTTTCGACGGTGGACGCAAACATATCGCGGAAGCTGGCTGGGTGAATGCCGAGCCAGAAGATGAGGGCAATCAGCGGTACGAACATCGCATATTCCCGTGCGTTCAAATCCGGCATCGCGCGTACATCCGCTTTTTCCAGAGGTCCGTAGAAAAGGCGGCGATACAGCCAGAGCATATAGGCAGCCCCCAGAATGACGCCAATGCCGGCAACGAAAGC